>Ga0224555_1000001_pt1:0-270000 | contig 530570 bp, 534 predicted proteins | sample 714S23034metaG_FD_180687 | JGI IMG/M metagenome (GOLD analysis project Ga0224555, IMG submission 180687) | Peat soil microbial communities from Stordalen Mire, Sweden - 717 S2 30-34 | ecosystem: Environmental > Terrestrial > Soil > Wetlands > Peat | place: Sweden: Norrbotten County...
TCGGGCCGAGAGCAGCGTTAGCGTGCAACTTCATCCGGTGTCCTCCTTGGGACTGAGGGGCTTCGACACCACTCAGCCTCCAAGGAGGCCCGGATGAACAACGTCCTCAGGAACTACACCTAGGGCGTGCGGGGATCCGCCCGCGCGCTCGGGGCTGCATTCGATTGCAGGCTGTGTAACGGCCGACACGCTGCGCCGGCCTGGATCAGACATGTCTGCGCGCGAGCGCCTGACTGAGATCGCTGCCGCTGTCGGCTTCATCGTGGCGGCTGCTGCATTGATGTTTGCGCAGCCGCCGCATACCTTCTCAGCAGTGCCAGCCGTGGTCTGCTTCGCCGTGTTCGTCGTGGCGATGCGCGTGCAGATCGACACCCCATTCGGCAGGGCGGTACCGAATCAGCTCGCATTCATACCGTTGCTGTTCGTCCTGCCGGTCTCGCTTGTGCCGGTGGCGGTCGTGATTGCTATTGCCGCGGCGAGATTGAACACGTTCGACCCGAGCACGACGCCCGCGCCGATCCGTCGGTCGTGGTTGATGAGCGCCGTCACGGCGGCGGTCACCTCAGGCGCATCGGCTGCGAGCGCGGCTACGAGCCCAAGAAGAGCCTCCGAGAAGCCGAAACGCTCGCCAACGCGCTCGAGGCGCAGGACGAGGACCTAGCTAGCGCCGAGGCTGACGCCGACGCCCGCGAGGAAGACGACCGCCCTCAGCGCCGCCGACATACCGCATCGCGCACAGCCTCCAACGAGCTCCTTGCCTCGACCACGCAGGCCCCGCGCCGTACGCTAGATCATCGACCGCCGCGCCGCCGCCTGACGCAGCGGGCGCGGGTAGGCGTTTCGTACGAGTGAGCTTGAGGTTCCGTGCGTCCGCGCGTGCGCGGTCGAGCGCTCCAACACCGTATGTATCCGCAAGTGACAGGCCCGCGTAAGCCGGAGATTGCGGCCCTGCGGCGGTAAAGAAATGCCCGGAATGGGCCGATATTGAGGGTGTGCTGGGCCAGCCGACCCCCGAAGAGCAGGCCGCGATCGCCGATACCCTGCGCCGGCCGGTCTCCGCGCTTACCGGGCGCGAGCGAATAACCGAGTTCGCAGCGGGCCTCTCCTTCATCGCGGCCGCGGCGGCCGTCTGGATCGTGCAACCGCCTGGCAACTTCGCGGCCGGGCCGGCACTCGTATGCCTGCTCGTCTTCGTGCTCGCCACACAGGTACGGATCGACACCCCGTTCGGCTACACGGTGCCGACCCAGCTGGCGTTCGTGCCGCTGCTATTCGCCGTGCCGCTCGCGCTCGTGGCGCCCGCCGTTGCGCTGGCGTTCGTCATCGGCGCCGCCGTGGAAGTCGTCGCCGGCGACCGCAGTCCTCGCCGCGTCGCCAACCAGCTCGGCAACTCCTGGTTCGCGTTCGGCCCGGTCGCGGTCTTCGCCTTCGCGGGCGTCAGTCCGCAACACGCCGGCGCAGGTCTGCTGGTGCTCGCATTGGGGGCCCAATTCGCGGTGGACTTCGTCGTCTCGGCGGCGCGTTACGGTGTTGGGCGAGGCGCGGGCATTCGTCAGCAACTCTCGGATGCCTGGGTATACGTCGTTGACGGCGCGCTCTCGGGCATCGCGCTCCTGGCCGCCGAGGACATTCATCGCGCGTCCGTCGCCGTCCTGGCGCCGCTGCCGCTGCTAGGGCTCGTCTGGCTCTTCGCCCGCGAGCGCCGCCAGCGCTTGGAAAACCTGATCCATCTCAATGAGGCCTACCGCGACGCGCGCGACGAGGCGACAGATGCGTCCAATATGAAATCGGCGTTCCTGCGCAACGTGAGCCACGAGATCCGCACGCCGATGAACGGCATCATCGGTATGAACGAGCTCCTGCTGGCCACTCGGCTCGACCGCGAGCAGCGCCGCTATGCCGAGCAGGTCGCGAGCTCGAGCCAGCACATGGTGGCGATCATCGACGACATCCTCGACATCTCGAAGATCGAGACCGGCAAGATCGAGCTCGACATCCGCGACTTCGACCTGCACGAAGCGATCGATCAGGCGACCGCGCCGGCGCGGCCTGAAGCGGCTGAGAAGCACCTGCGGCTCGAGTTCGAGCTCGATCCGCAGCTGCCCCGCCGCGTGCGCGGCGACAGCAAGCGCGTCCGCCAGGTATTGATGAGCCTGGTCGCCAACGCGGTCAAGTTCACTGTCGAGGGCAGCGTTACCGTCAAGGTCGGGCGGTCGGGCGAAGACGGGGTCCGCTTCGAGGTGCTCGACACCGGGATCGGGATCGACCCGGCGATCGTCGAGCGCATGTTCGACCCGTTCACCCAGGCTGACAGCTCGACCACCCGGCGCTTCACAGGCAATGGTCTCGGCCTGGCGATCGCGAAGGAACTGGTCGAGCTAATGCAGGGCGCGATCGGCGCGGTGAGCGAGCCGGCGGTCGGCAGCAAGTTCTGGTTTGAGGTGCCGCTGCCGAAGGCGCCGGCCAGCCTCCTCCCGCAGCCGCGCGAGCACGCCGGCCAGCTCGGGCCGCGGCGCTCCCCCGAGACGAACGGAGCGCTGCTCCTCGTCGTCGAGGACAGCCCGGTGAACCGCGTAGTCGCCGTCAGCATCCTCGAGCGCTGGGGCTATCACGTTCACGTCGTAAACGATGGGCGGGAGGCACTGCAGGCCCTCTCGATGCAGCGCTACGACGCCGTCCTGATGGACTGCCAGATGCCGGACGTGGACGGCTACGAGGCGACGCAGGAGCTGCGGCGGCGCGAGCAGTCCAGTGATTACCACACGCCCGTGATCGCGATGACCGCGCACGCGATGGTTGGCGACCGCGAGCGATGCCTCGCCGCAGGCATGGACGACTACCTAACGAAGCCGCTGCGCTCCCGGGCACTCGCGGAAACACTGGAGCGATGGATGCCGCACGTGGCGGGCCTCAAGGCCGCGATCGACGCAAATACGAGCGCCGCCGAACCAACGCGCGAAACAGCATGACAGCGCTTGCGCCGTCATGACTCTGCGAAGCATGTAGCTACCCGGGGCCCAAGCCGCAAAATTCGGCGGGTCAGGTCACCCGGGCAACTAGCAAGCTGTCTGTTTAGCGTCCAACTCGAGGCATTTCACCCTCCTGGTCCCGAGGGATCTACGGGAACGACAAGAAGTCTGTCAAAACCTACGCATCGATGCACAACTGGGTAGATTCGTGCACGAAGCGTTGCAACTAGGAGGAATCCTACAGCTTGCGTAATACACCTCCGCAAGCCGCTTTGCGTGCCCTGATCCTCGGCGTCATGAGCTGAATCCGCTGGTACGCTCGCCGCCGTGGGCGCTGCGTTGCGATCGAATCGTTCGCTGCGGCGGCTGCTCGGGGCCTGGCTTCAGTCGTGCGTGGGCACGGGCCTCGGCTATGTCGCGCTGATCCTGCTCACGGTCCGCCACCTCCACACCTCGTGGGCGGTCGCGGCGGTGCTGCTGACCGACTTCCTACCGTCGATCGTGCTCGGCGCTTGGCTCGGAGCGCTCGCCGATCGCCACTCGAAACGGAGCCTGATCGTCACGGCGAACCTCGTCCAGGCCGGTGCCTGGGCGGCCCTCGTCTTCGCGAGCAGCGCGCCGATGATCCTCGGCTTCGCGCTGCTGGCTGGAACGGGAAATGCGCTTGGCAGGCCGGCGATGCGCTCGGCGCTGCCGATCGTCGCCGGTGAGTCGAGCCAGGTCGCGGCGGCGATGTACGACACCGCGAACTGGGTCGGGCAGACCACCGGACCGCTGCTGGCGGCCGGGCTGTTCGTTCTCTCCGGGGTCAAGCTGCCGCTCGCGATCAATGGCGCGAGCTTCGCGATTGCCGCGGCCGTGATCGCAACGGTGCCGATTGCGAGCTCGGAGCCGGCCGGCGGGCATGACGAGAGCGCGGCGGTCGGTTCGGGCATCCGCGCCGGCCTCGCCGCGGCGCTTGCCGCCCCTGGCATCGCCGTGATCATCTTCGCCTCGGCCTTCTCGTTCATCGGCGGCGGCCTGCTCAACGTGTCCGAGCCGCTGCTCGCGCTGCACGTGCTGCACGGAAGCGGCAGCGATTACGCACTGCTCGTCGCGAGCTACTGCCTGGGCATGGTCACCGCGTCGGCGCTCGTCGCGCACCAGGGACCGAAGCCGGCGGGACTGCTGATCCGGCGCTACATTGCCGCCCAGCTCTTGACCGCGGTCGGCATGGGCGGCAGCGCGATCGTCGGCAGCGTGATACCCGCGCTGTTGACGTTCGCCGGTACGGGCTACGGCAACTCGCTGCTGCTCGTGAGCGAGATGCAGCTGATCCAGATGCGCGTGCCGGGCCGCGTGCAAGGACGGCTCTACGGCTTCAAGAACTCTGCCGAGAGCACCTTCTTCCTGGTTGGTCTCGCCGGCGCGGCGCCGCTCGTCGCATATGCCGGCGTGCGCGTCGCCCTCGCGACAGGCGGCGCGGTCTGTGCGGTGTGCGGCATCGCCGCGGCCGTCTTCAGGCGGCGCAGCGCGGCGGACGGCGCGGCGGACGACGCGGCGATCCCGGCCGGCCATCGCGTTGGCCTCGTCGGCGGGGACGGCGGGCGGGGGCCGTTTGCCGCGACGCCGCGGTCACCCTGGATGGGCGCCCAACGCCAGGACGGCGATGACGCCGACGACGCCGGCGCCGATGAGGGTCGCCACGACGCCGCGCCGGAGTACGAGCAGCGCGAGGAGCGCGGCGGCGAGTACGGCGTATTGCCAGGCCTGGCTGAGCGCAAGGGCGAGGGTGAGCGCGGCGCCGAGGATCGCGCCAATCGCGGCTGGCCCGGCACCGTCGAGGAAGGCGCGCGCGGAGGCGTTCTCGCGCAGGCGATCGAAGCGCCGCGCACCCACGAGGATGAACGCGAACGACGGCAGGAACGCGATGACGGCAGCGAGCAGGGCGCCGGCGAGACCGTGGGCGGCGTAGCCGACGGCGGCGACCGTCGCGACGACGGGACCGGGGGTGATCTGGCCGAGCGCCACGGCGTCGAGGAAGCGGGCGTTGGTCATCCAGTGGTAGGTGTGGACCGCGTCGCCCTGCATCAGGGGGATGATCACGAAGCCGCCGCCGAAGGAGAGCGCACCGACCTTGAACGCGGTCCAGGCGAGTGGTGGGAACCCGCCGCGCGCGGCAACGGCGGCGAATAGCCCGAGCGGGCTGAAGCTCGAGGCCGCGCTGGGACGGCGCTGCGCGAGCAGCTCGATCAGCCCGCACGCCAGCAGGACGAGCACGAGATAGGGACCGATCAGCGCCGCGGCGGCGATATTGACCGCGATGTACAGGCCCCAGCGGGCGACCCGGGCGCGACCGGCGCGCATACGCTCGAAGCTCGGGCCGAGCAGCGCGCGCGCCGCCTGGACCGCGACGGCCGCCACCGCGGCGCCCGCGCCGGCACCCGCGGCGCGGACCCAGAGGGGCGTCGAGTGCGCGAGGAAGACGAGCGACAGCAGCACGACCAGCACGACCGCCGGCACGACGAAGCCGAGCCCGCCGACCAGCGCGCCGAGCGGGCCGCCGAGCCGGAAGGCGCAGTAGATCGCGAGCTGCGTCGACGCCGGCCCGGGCAGCAGGCCGCAGGCCGCGTTCGCGTCCTGGAAGGAGCGAGCGTCCATCCAGCCCTCTCGCTCGACGACGAGCTGGCGCAGGAGCGCGATGTGGGCCGGCGGGCCGCCGAACCCGGTGAAGCCGATGCGCGTCCACTCGCGGGCGATCCGCGCAAGCGGCACGCGGACCTGCTGACCGCCAGCGGGCGCGTTCCCCTCGTCAGCGAGTTCGCCGGGCATGCGCGCCGCGGATCGTAGCCAGCTAGTCGCGCAGCCAGTCGAGCGTCGCGCGCAGGCCGGTCGCGTAGTCGACGCGCGGCTCCCAGCCGAGCAGCGCGCGCGCCTTCGCGGTCGAGAAGTCCTGCTCACGCCCGAGCACGTCGACCGCTTGGCGGGAGAGAAGCGCCGGGAGGCGCAGGCCCGTCAGGCCGCGCACGCCGCGGTAGGAGACCTCCAGTGCGCGGCCGATCGCGCGCGCGAGGTGGAAAGGCAGGCTGAGTCGGGGCGCCCGGCAACCGAGTCCCTCCGCGAGATCGGCGGTGAAGCCCGCCCACGTCACGTCGACGCCGTCGCAGACGTTGAATGCCTCCCCCACGGCCGCTTCGCTGCGCAGGGCTGGCAGGACCGCGTCGACGAGGTTTCCGACGTAACACAGGCCCGCCACCGGCCGCCCATGGTCGATCAGCAGCATGTGCCCACGCCGGATCGCCTTCGCGATCGCGCCGACGACGTCCGCGGAGCGAGGCCCGTAGACGGTCGCCGGGCGCAGGATCACCGTCTCGAGCTTGCCGCTCGCGTCACGCACGACGCGCTCCGCGTCGAGCTTGCTCTGGGCGTACCAGTTCGCGAACCGCATCGTCTCCCATTCCTCGTCCACCGCGACCCCGCCCGGGTAGCCGTAGACGTCGGTCGTGCTCATATGCACGAAGCGCCGCACTCGGGCATCCGTTGCCGCGGCGACCAGTAACCGCGTCCCCACCACGTTCACGTTGACGATCTGACGCGCCGTCGCCCAATCGCTGACAAGCGCCGCACAGTGCACGACGGATGTGCAGCCCGATACGGCGCGGGCGAGCGCGTCGCGATCCGCTAGCGAGCCGACGACGAGCTCGACGCCGAGCTGCTCGAGCAGCGCCGTGTCGCTCTTCACGCGCACGAGGCAGCGGACCTCGAAGTCCTCGGCGACCAGGCGCTCGGCCACATGCCCGCCGATGAACCCGCTCGCGCCCGTCAGCAGGCAGCGCTCGCCGCTCACCGCGAGCGCAGCGGCACGCGACGGCGCATCGTCGCCACCGCGATGTCGCGCACGACCGCCCAGTTCTTGCCCGACCCGGACTCGCAGTCGCTCAGCACGGCGTCGAGCGCGTCGAGGAAGCTCGCGGCCTGCGCCTCGGAGAGCGTCAGCGGCGGTAGCAGCTTGATCACGTCGTTCTTTCCGGCCGCCATCGTGATCATGGCGTGATCGCGGTGCAGCGGGATCACAACGAGCTGGGGGAAAAGGCCTTCGCTCGCGCTGTGAATCAGGTGCCAGTTGAGCTTCGCCGCGCGGCCGCGCGGCGGGCCGAGCTCGATCCCGATCATCAGGCCGAGGCCGCGAACCTCCTTGATCAGCTCGTGGCGCTCGCGCAGCTCCTCGAGGCCCGCGCGCAGGAACGCACCGACGCGGGCCGCGTGCTCGACGAGCCCGTCGCGTTCGATCACGCGGAGCGTGGCGAGCCCCGCCGCCATCGACAGGCGGTTGCGCCCGTAGGTCGACTGGTGCACGTAGCAGCGCTCGAGGGTCCCGACCGCCTTGTCGTAGATCACGCGTGTCGTGACCATCGCGGCGACCGGCATGTAGCCGCCACTCAGCGCCTTGCCGACGAGCACGACATCGGGCTCGAGCCCCCAATGATCGAGCGCGAACCACTTGCCGGTTCGCCCGAGCCCGGTCTGGATCTCGTCGGCCACGAACAGCGTGCCGTAGCGCCGGCAGGCGGCCTGCGCATGCTGCAGGTAGTCGGCCGGCGGGATCGTGACCATGCGCCCCTGCACCGGCTCGACGATGAACGCGGCGACGTCCTTCTCGCGCAACTCGCGCTCGAGCGCGTCGAGGTCGCCGAACGGGACCCGAGCGCAGCCGGGCAGGAGCGGGCCGAAGCCCTCCTTGAAGAACTCATCGCCGACGATCGACAGCGGCCCGAGCGTCACGCCGTGGAAGCCCGAATCGCACGAGAGCAGGCGCGGACGACCGGTCGCCGCGCGCGCGAACTTCATCGCGGAATCCACGGCCTCCGCCCCGGTGCTCGCGAAGAACACGGCGTCGAGGCCCGCTGGCAGCCGCTGGGTGAGCTCCTCCGCGAGCAGGCCGGCGAGCGGCGAGTAGTGGATCTGCACGCCGCCCGGGAGCTCGCTCGCGAGCGTAGCCTCGAGCACCTCACGCACATCGGGATGGTTGTGACCGAGGCTCGCGAAGCCCTCGCCGGTGTGCAGATCGAGGTATGCGCGCCCGTTCTCGTCGTAGAGATAGGAGCCGCGCGCGCTGACGTAGCGCTTGTCGAAGCCGAGGATCGCGAGCACGTCGACGAGCGAGCGGTCGAGGTGGCGCGAGGCGAGCGCGAGCGTCTCGTCAGAGCGCGCGAGCGCGTCCGCGACGACGCCGAGCGCGTCGCTGATCTCGAGGGTGTCGACGGCCATCGCGGTGGCGGCGGAGCATAGCCCGCCTCGCGTGGGAGCGGTAGCGTTGGCCGCGTGTGGGTCCAGCGGCGAATCGATCTCCAACCGCGGGCACGCGGCTTTCACCTGATCACGCGCGAGATCGTCGACGGCGTGCCCGAGATCGCGGAAGTCGACGTGGGTCTTCTGCACATCTTGATCGCGCATACCACGGCCTCGCTCGCCCTCAACGAGAACGCCTCACCGGACGTGCGGCGGGACTTCGAGACCTACTTCAGCACGATCGTGCCCGAGCAGGCGGGCCGCTGGACGCATACGCTCGAGGGGCCGGACGACATGCCCTCGCACGTGAAGGCGGCTCTGCTCGGGCCGTCGCTGACGCTGCCGATCAGCGCAGGCGGGCTCGCGCTCGGCACCTGGCAGGGGATCTACCTGTGCGAGCACCGCAACCGGGGCGGCAGCCGGCGGGTCGTTGTAACCCTCTTCGGGGAGACTCGTAATACGTATGACGTAATGTGAATACGTATGCGGGGTGTTGACTTGCTCTGAATACGTATGCTTGGATACGTATTCTGCCCTTGACAGCCGCCTCGTCGGCGTCCGGGGGAGTTGCAGAGTCAGAGGGAAACAAACCTCTCTAAGGAGGAGATATGAAGCGAAGCTTCAGGCGCCGCGGCGTCCGGAATGCGAGCGTCGCTGTCGCCGTAGCGCTCGCGGGTGGGTTGTCGCTGACGACGGGGCTCGTCAGCACGACGGCAGCCGGGGCCGCATCGGCCCACAGCGCCACCGCGCTGCTCTCGCCGAGCGTACATCCGCCGACATTCAACGACACGAAGCTCTTCGCAGTTCGCGACGCGCTCTCGAATGCGATGAAGGGCAAGAGCCTCAAGAGCGTGAGCACGTGGATGGTCGTAAACATCCTCGCCACCTACTGGGTGGCGGGCAAGCAGGGTGACGCGCAGGCTGCCAAGGAGCTCGGTATTCCGGCGCACTACGAGGGACCGCCGCAGGGCCAGCTCACGACGCAGGTATCCGAGTACGAGACGCTGACCTCCACCGGCGCGACGGGCATCTTCACGTCGGTGATCGACCCGGTCTCGGAAGGCTCGCTGCTGAACAAGGCGGAGTCGAAGGGAATCGACGTGGTCGCGATCGACTCGCCGGTGCCGGCCTCCGATGCCAAGACGTTCACCTACATCGGTACGCCGAACTACGCCGCCGGCCAGGCCGCGGGCATCGCGATGAAGAAGGCGCTGCCGAACGGTGGCGACGTCGCGATCCTGGAAGGTTCGGCGACGGCAACCAACTCGCTCCAGCGCATCGCCGGGTTCAAGGCGGCACTCGCCGGCTCGAACGTGAAGGTGGTTTCGGTCGAGAACGACAACGGCGTCGCGGCGACGGCCTCGTCGAACGCGGACGGGGTGATCGCGTCCAACTCGAGCCTCGCCGGCATCTACGGCGTCTACTCCTACGACGGACCCGCAGCAGCGGTCGCGGTCAAGTCGAAGGGTGACATCGGCAAGATCCACGTGATCGCCGACGACAACGAGCCGGGCACGATCACCGGTCTCGAGAACGGGTCCGTGTCCGCGTCGATCATCCAGCAGCCGTTCATGCAGGGGTATCTCGGTGTCTACGTCACGGCCGCGATGAAGGTGCTCGGCGCGTCGAAGGTGCAGTCGCTGATCGCTCCCGATCTGACAGACGGGGTCATCAGCACCGGCGTGGGAACGCTGACCAAGGCGAACCTGCCGCAGGACAATGCGTACAACAAGGAAATTGGCGCAGGCTGATCTGACAGTCGCTAGTTCCGTGGATGCCGGTGAGCAGTCCGTACTGTTCACCGGCATCCGCAAGTCGTACGGCCCGGCGGTCGTTCTCGACGTCGATGAGCTGGCGCTGCCCTTCGGGCAGGTCGTCGGCCTCGTCGGAGAGAACGGCGCCGGGAAGTCGACGATGATGGGGTCCATGGCCGGCTCGGTTCGCCCCGAGGACGGGTCGATCCGGATTGCCGGCCAGGGACTTCCGCTCGGCGACCCGCTGCAAGCGCAGGAACTCGGCGTCGCGATGGTCTCGCAGGAGTTCCCGCTCGTGGGGCAGCTGAGCGTTGCCGAGAATCTGCTGCTCGGACGGCGCGCCAGCACGCATCGCGTGATCGTCGATCGACGTGCGATGAACGCGGCGGCCCGCGGGATGCTTGCCCGCGTCGGCCTCGACGTCTCGCCCCGCCGGCGCGTCGACTCGCTCTCCGTCGCCCAGCGCCAGCTGATCGAGCTCGCGAAAGCGCTCGGTCGCAGCCCCCATGTCTTGATCCTCGACGAGCCGACGTCGGCGCTCGGACCGGCAGAGTCTCAGCATGTGCTCGAGCTGGCGCGCAAGGTCGCAGAGGAGGGCGGGCTCGTCATCTTCGTCGGGCACCGCTTGAATGAGGTCCGCGATGTCTCCGACCGGATCGTCGTGATGCGCAACGGCCGCGTCGTCGCCGATCTGGCGCCTGGCGAGGCGACCGAGCAGCGGCTCGTGCGCGAGATGGTGGGCGAGGAGCTCGCTTCGGCGCCTCCGATCGGTGAGCCGAGCTCGGACGGCGTGGTCGCCTTTCAAGCGGACGGGCTCGAAGCCGAGGGTCTTGGGCCGCTCGATCTCGCGGTCCACGCCGGCGAGGTGCTCGGCATCGCAGGCCTCATGGGCTCGGGACGCAGCCGATTGCTGCACGTGATCATGGGGGCGCGCCCGTCGACCGGCGGCCAGATGCGGCTGGGTGGAAGGCAGTACTCCCCGCGCAGCGCCGCGGACGCGGTGACCGCCGGGATCGGGCTCGTGCCTGAGGACCGCAAGGGCCAGGCGTTGCTCGCGGACGCGCCGATTCGGTGGAACGTCACGCTCGCGGCGTTGCGACGCCTCGCATGGCATCGCCTCGTGATCGTCGGGCGCACCGAGCGCCGGGCCGGTACGGAGATCGTCGCCCGCGCGCGCGTGCGTACGCGATCGATCGAGCTGCCCGCGCGCTCGCTGTCGGGCGGCAACCAGCAACGGATGATCTTCGGCCGCTGGATGGCCGTGCGCCCGAAGCTGCTGCTGCTCGACGAGCCGACGCGCGGCGTGGACGTTGGTGCGAAGGCCGAGATCTACCGGCTGATCGAGGAGGAGCGCCAGGAAGGCATGGCCATCCTCGTCGTCTCCTCCGAGCTCGAGGAGCTGTTCAGCATCTGCCACCGGATCATCGTGCTGCGCCGCGGCCGCATCGCCGCCGAGCTTCACCGCTCGGAGTTCTCGAAGGAACGCGTGATTGGAGCTGCAGCGATCGAGCAAGGAGTTGCCTGATGACCCAACCGGCTACCGCAGACCCGGAAGCACCGGTCCCGACCGATCAGCTTCCTGCCAGCGCCGCGGGCGCCCGCGGCGCGACCGCTCGCGTGCTCGGGCGTCTCGCGGATTCGCCGGAGATCGGCATCATCCTCGCGGTCATCGCCGCCTTCGTGGTCTTCACGGCGATCAACCCACTCTTCTCGAGCGTGTCGGAGCTACAGGATCCGCTCGGGATAGATCTCGCGGGCTTCGGGATCCTCGCCGTCGGCGAGGCGCTGACGATCATCACCGGCGGCATCGATCTGTCGGTCGGCTCGCTGACGGCACTGTTCGTCGTCCTGTCGGCGTGGTTCAACACGACCGAGCACATACCGGTCTTCTTCACGATCGTGCTCACGGTTGGCGCTGGTGCCCTGTGGGGCCTGTGGCATGGCTTCCTGATCACGCGCCTGGGCATCGCGCCCTTCGTGGCGACGCTGGTGACGTTCATCTTCGCGGTGGGCGCCGATGAGGCGATCGCACCCAACCCGATCCCGATCCACTCCTCGGTGTTTCTCGCGGTGACGGGCAACACGGTTGCGAAGATTCCGATCGCGGTGCTCGTGTTCGTGGTGATCGCGATCGCCGTCTGGTTCTTCCTCGAACGCACCTACATGGGGCGCCAGCTGTACGCCATCGGCGGCAACCGCGAGGCAGCGCGGCTCGCCGGCATCAAGATCGACCGCCGCGTGGTGCTCGCCTACATGATCAGTGGCGCCTGCGCGGGTGTCGTCGGGATCATCGAGGCATCGCGGCTGACGTCCGGCACCGCCGACAGCGTCTCCGGTTGGGAGCTGATCGCGATCGCCTCGGCCGTCATCGGTGGCGTCAGCCTGATCGGCGGCCAGGGTCGGATCATCGGCGTCGTCGCCGGCGCCGCGCTGCTTGTTGTCCTGCGCGACGGCCTGGTCGCCGTGAACGTGAACGCCTATTACCAATCGATGGTGGTCGGCGTCGTCCTGCTCGTCGCGCTCGTCACCGACCGGCTGCGCGTAAAGCGCCTCGAACGCACGGGCAGCCGGCGGATCGCCCGGCGAGCGGCGTCCGATTCGCCAGCCGGAGCAGCCGGCAAGAGTCCGTAACCGCAGCGGAGACGTCGGTGAGGAGTAGCTTCCCTGGAGTCAGCCTGGTCATGCCGCTCGTTGGCCTGACGCGTGTACGACTGGCGTTGAAAGCCACCTGAATCGGTGAAGGCGTGACGGTAGACGGCGATCTAACGCGCGGAGACGAAGCAGAGCCCTTGTCATACCCGACGGTCCGCCCGCGGCCGGTGAGGATGACCGACGTCGCCGCTGCGGCCGGCGTGTCGCAGAGCACGGTCTCCCGCATCCTCAACCGCAAGCCGGGGGCGATCCCGGCCTCGCGCGAGACGCGCGAGCGGGTCGAGCGCGCCGCGCGCGAGCTCGGCTACCGACCGCATCCGTTCGCGCGAGCGCTGCACGGCGCTCCCACCATGTTGCTCGGGGCGGTCGTCCGCGACATCACCGATCCCTTCTTCGCGGAGGCGATCGAGGCATTGACGATCGAATGCAGCAAACGGGGCTATTCCGTCGTACTCGGGCACGCCCGCACCACCGCCGACGAAGCCCTCGCGCTGGCCGGAGTGCTCGAGGCGCGCCAGTGCGACGCGATCGTGCTCGTCGGCGACTTCCGTGGTGAGCGTCGCCTCGTCGCCGACCTGCGTCAAGCCCCGGTCCCGGTCGTCGCACTATGGCATGGGTCGGAACGCCACGACCGCCCGTTTCCGACCGTCACGGTCGACAGCCGTGCCGGGATCCGCGCGGCGCTCACGCACCTCACCGCGCTCGGCCACGAGCGCATCGCCTACGTTGGCGGCGCACTGCGCTACGTCATCCTGGACCGCGAGGAGGCCTACCGGGAGTTCCTCTCGGCGGATGGCGTCGGCGTCCCGGCCGGCTACGTCCGCCACGTACCGAACACGATCCGCGGCGGCGCGCTCGCCCTGGCCGAGTTGCGCGACCTGCCGAGCCCGCCAACGGCGATCGTCGCCGCCACCGACGTCCTCGCGATTGGCATCATCAATGCAGCCTTGGCGCAACGGATCGACGTGCCGGCGGACCTCTCGGTCGTCGGCTTCGACGACATCGCGCTCGCGGCCGGCACGATCCCCAGCTTGACCACGGTCCACATGCCGATCGAACCGATGGTCGCCGAAGGGGTCAGGATCGCGATCGGCGAGACCGATTGGGATTGGGCCGCGGGCAACGACCCGCCGCGCGTCGTCTTCGACCCGAACCTCATCGTCCGCGACTCAACAGCGCCCCGACGCTAGCGGCGTCGTAGGTCGGCTAATGGCACGGCGCAAGGACCGGCGGGCGCTTGGCCGCGCACGCCAGCGTCCGACGCGTGCTCGCATTCACGCACGTGGCGCGGGAATGTGCCCGCGGCGGGTGTTGCCTAGTCCATAGAGGCGGGTTTGCTGGCTTGCAGCGTGTAGCTGTGCGCCACGCGCTCGGGCTGGTTGCGCAGCTGCCACTCCTTCGTTTCGCTCTGGCGCATCTGGCCAGGCAACGCCTCCCAGGGGACGCTGTCGTGTTCTGTGAGCGCGGTGACCTGCATGCCGTTGTCGAGAAGCGCCGTGATGATCTCGCCGAGCCCGTGGTTCCAGCCATACGAGAGGTTGTCCGCGAAGCTCGCATCGGTCTGGACGTAGGTTCCGGGGTACTCGTCGACCATCGGTTCCGCGCGCTCGAAGTACGGATACTTGACGACCAGCAAATCGTCGGGGCGGTCCTCCGCGAGCGTCCACAGCATCGGGTGGCCCTCGCGCATGAACAACCGCCCGCCTGGAGCGAGCAGCCCTCCCACGACCTCTGCCCATCCTGCGACTGACGGCAGCCAGCACAGCGCCCCGATGCCCGTGTACACGAGATCGAAGCTGCCGCTGTCCAACACGGCGAGCGCTTCGTAGACATCGGACTCGACGAACTCGACCTCGGTGCCGCAGCGCGAGGCAAGCCGTCGGGCCTGCTCGAGCGACCCCGCTGAGCTGTCGAGCCCGATCATCTGTGCGCCAAGGCGAGCGAGCGAGACTGTGTCGGTTCCGATGTGGCACTGCAGATGGACACCACGCAGGCCGTCGATGTCCCCGAGCAGGGGCAGATCGAAGCGCACTATCTTGCTGAGGAACTGCGGGTCCTCGACGAATGACCCGACGGCATAGTCAGGCGACTGCGCATGCGCCGCCGCGCGCGCGTCCCACCATGCGCGGTTGACCTCCAGGTACCCGCCCATGCGGCCGACCCTACCGCAGGGGAGTGGAGCCAGGCGGGATCGAACCGCCGACCTCCTGCTTGCAAAGCAGGCGCTCTCCCAGCTGAGCTATGGCCCCGCGCGTCGGATGGTAATCAGCCGCGCCCGATCGCGGGCGCGCTGGTTCAGCGGACCGGCGGCGTGGCTACGCCGTGCCGCCGCGCCAAGCCGGGCCGATGGACCAGCCGACCCGATCATCGATTGTGTACTCCTGCGTTTCCTCGCCGCTCTCGAGGTACGCGTGCAAGCTGCCGCGCGCATACTCGTTCGTCTGCGGCACGAACTCCTCGCGAAAGGGCTCCGCGGCGTCGTCGGACGCGGCGAATGGCTCGAATCGGGAATCGGGTTCAGCCGAGTACGCGGTCGCAAAATCGACTCGCGCGTCGCTCGAGAACTCGCCGAATGCCTCGTGCTCCTGTCGCGCCACTTCGCTCGGATCCGCGCCGTGCTGCCGCTTGAGCGCAAGGTGCTCGCGGATTGCTTGGTCGAGATTGCTCATCGCGAAAGCGTAACGCGGACACCTGACCCGACGCTTTCCGGCCACCTGGCGGTCCCGCAACGGTGGGACGGCGGGGTTTGCCGCGCGCCCCAACTAGACTGTGAGTCCCGCGCCGGTTGCCGGCAAATCTGGGGCTATAGCTCAGTTGGGAGAGCGCCTGGATCGCACCCAGGAGGTCGGGGGTTCGAGTCCCCCTAGCTCCATCACGAGATCGATTGACGCCGCGACAGCGATCTATTAGCGTCGACAGTGGGGGGACAATCGACATGGGGGAGGCTCGCATGGCTGGTGTTCAGGCGCTCGATTTCGACTCACCCGATGAGACTCGGACGCCTGCCAAGACGAAGGTGGACGTCATCCGGACCGGCGGTGGCGCCACGGCTGCGCGCCTCACGCTCGAGCCGGGCTGGAAGTGGTCGGAGTGCGTGAAGCCGGTTGTCGGGACCGATAGCTGCCAGGCACATCACGTCGGTTTCATTCAGTCCGGCACGCTGCACGTCATCCATGAGGACGGCACCGAGCTCGAGCTGGGGCCAGGAAGCACGTACGAGATCCTGCCCGGACACGACGCGTGGGTCGTCGGCGATGAGACCTGTCTCGCGTTTGAGTTCGAGCCGCGTGCCGCCGAGGAGTACGCCCGCTAGTCATTTCGCCTCGTAGCCGTCGGCGCCGCCGCGGTACGGGCGCACCCGCGGAGCGCTGCCGGCGGCGTAGCGCCCTCTCCTGCTGCAAGCGCTAAGGGATGCAATGACCAGCGGCCCGCCGCTGCGCGACCGGGTACCTTGCGCCTGAGTGTCGAACGCCGCAGCCGTCGCGCTCGCGGGCACGCGCGGCCTGATCCCCGGTGACGGCGACCTCGGATCGGCCTTCTACTTCATCTCGCGCATGACGATCGCGCCGACCGATTCCCCCGGCATGAGCGCATGGCGCAAGAAGCTCTTCGTCACGATGGCGCGCAACGCGTCGGACCCGGCCGAGTACTTCAGGCTGCCAGAGGGGCGCACCGTCAGCATGAGCGGACGCGTGGAGCTGTGAGCGGCGCCCGCGAGCGTAGTGTTCCGCCGATGCGTGCGATCGACGGACTGCGCGAGCGCCTGGCCGAGCTCGCCGACCTGGCGGGGCTCTCACGGCTGGCCGCCTGGGACCAGGAGGTGATGATGCCCGCCGGCGGGACGGAGTCGAGGGCGCACCAGCTGGCAACCCTCGAGCGTCACGCACACAAGCTCGCGACCGGCGACGAGATCGGCGCCTGGCTCGAGGAGCTCGAATCGGACGCAAGCGAGCTGAACGATCTCGAGCGCGACATCGTGCGCATCGCGCGACGGGACTGGAACCGTCAGCGGCGCGTTCCCGCCGAGCTCGTCGGGCGCCTCGCGCGGGCCGCGAGCGAAGGCCAGCTGATTTGGCGCAACGCGCGCGAGGCGGCCGACTTCGCCGCTTTCGTGCCGGCCCTTGCGCGCAACGTGGAGCTTGCACGCGAGTACGCCGCCTGCTTCCCCGACGCCGCGAGACCGTATGACGCGCTACTCGACGACTACGACTACGGGTTGCGCAGCGAGCGACTCGAGCCGCTGTTCGCGCGCCTGGCAGACGGACTCGCTCCACTGATCGAGCGTGCCGCGGAGCGAGAGTCGGCCGGGCTCGTCGTCGTCCCGGTGCCCGCGCAACAGGCAGCGGTCAAGGCGACGCTCGCACGCCTCGGCGTCAACGACGAGGATTGGCGGCTCGATGTCTCCGCGCATCCCTTCAGCCAGTCGCTCGCGCAGCACGATCTACGGATCACCACGCGCTACGGGGATGACAGCGGCCTGGAGTCGATCGTCGCCGCCCTGCACGAGTTCGGCCATGGGCTCTACGAGCATCAGATCGCGCCCGAGCTCGAGCGGACGAACCTCGCCGGCGGCACCTCGATGTCGGTGCACGAATCGCAGAGCAAGCTGTGGGAGAACCACGTCGCGCGCAACCCCGCCTTCGCTCGTGTGATCGCGGCGGCGCTGGCCGACGCCGGCTTCGCCATCACGCCACAGAAGCTGAGCGCGGCGGTCAACGAGATCCGCCCTTCGCTGATCCGCGTCTCGGCCGACCAGCTGACCTACCCGTTGCACATCGTCCTGCGCTTCGAGCTCGAAACGGCGTTGATCGGCGGCCAGCTCGAAGTCGCCGACCTTCCCGGAGCGTGGAATGACGGCATGCGCAGGCTGCTCGGGGTCAGCGTGCCCGACGACGGCGTCGGCGTCCTCCAGGACATCCATTGGGCCGCCGGCCTCTTCGGCTACTTCCCGAGCTACGCGCTCGGCGCGGTGATCGCAGCGCAGCTCTGGCAGCACCTCGAACGCGAGATCGGCGCGCAGGACGAGGCGCTCGCGGACGGCGAGGTCGGTGCGGTCCGCGACTGGTTGCGCGAGCACGTCCATCGCTACGGTCGCCGGCTCGACACGGAACCGCTCGTCGAGCGTGCGACCGGCACCCCGCTCGCGGTCGAGCCCTTCCTCGACCATGCGCTGAGGGCCCTTGGCTAGCGCCTGAGACCAGCGCGACGCGCTAGGTCGCCGTGCCGTTGCACGCGATCTGGACGATTTGGCGAACCCCGAGAAGCCTTCGTTCAGCCCCGCGCTCCGATCGCGATGTGCCGCCACGCCGCCCCGAGGAGGCCGTAGTCTTCGGCCTCGATGCGTGAGGCCATGACGAGCATGCGGTCGCCAAGCGGGCGCCCGCGATGGGACGCGAAGCCCGGCGCAGCCGTGGGCACCACGAGCTGATGCGCGTGCATCTCTGCGGGGTGCGCGGCTCGACCCCGGCGCCCGGGTCCCAGTTCCTGCGCTACGGCGGCCACACATCGTGCGTCGCGCTCGCGCATGACGGCTCGGCTCCGACGCTGATCCTCGACACCGGGACCGGCGTTCGACTGGTCCCCGAGCTCCTCGGCGGCGCGGCGTTCAACGGCACGATCCTCTACAGCCACCTGCACTGGGACCACTTCCACGGCCTGCCGTTCTTTCACGGCGGCGAGCCCGAGGGGCTTCGCGCGCGCGTGCTGTTCCCCGAGCCCGTGCCCGCGATCGACTACCCCGTAGCGCTGCTCGAGCGAGCGATGTCGCCGCCCCACTTCCCGATCACCCCGCGCCAGTTGGCGGGAGACTGGCAATTCGCAGTGCTCGCGGAAGGGGAGCACGAGATCGAGGGCTTCTCGATCCTCGCGCGCGAGATCCCGCACCGCGGTGGGCGCACCTTCGGCTATCGCATCAGCGACGGCGCCGGCACCGTCACCTACATGCCCGATCACGGCTCGACGCAGCTCGGGCCCGGAGCCGATGGCCTCGGCGAGTACCACCCAGCCGCGCTGCAGCTGGCACGGGATGCCGACTGGCTGATCCACGATGCGACGCTCCTGCGCGAGGAGCTGACAACGCCGGAGGGCAACCACGGCCACTCCGCCGCCGAGTACGTGGTGGCGCTCGCTGCGCGCGCTGGCGCTGCCAAGGCGGTTCTCTTCCACCACGCGCCGTCGCGCACCGATGACGAGCTCGACGCGCTCGCGGAGCGTCTACCCGACGCGATCGTCGCGGCGCAGGGCAGCGTTCTAGAGCGATGAGCTCACCCGATGCCGTCATCGTCGGCGCGGGCCCGAACGGACTCGCCGCGGCCGTGACACTCGCGCGCGCGGGCCTCGAGGTCGAGCTGTTCGAGGGCGCCGACACCTTCGGCGGCGGCTGCCGCACGAGCGAGCTCACGCTGCCGGGCTACGCGCACGACGTCTGCTCCGCCGTTCATCCGCTCGCGGCGGCGGCGCCGTTCTTCGAGGGCATTGAGCTCCCGCTGCTGACCCCGCGTGTCGCGTTCGCGCATCCGCTCGACGGCGGCCGGGCCGCCGCCGTGTTCGGCTCGGTCGACGATACGGCGAATGCCCTGCGCGACGACCGCCGTTCGTATCGAAGACTCCTCGGCCCGTTGGTCAAGCGCAGCGCGCGGATCGTGCCGAACGCGCTCGGCCCGGTCCGACCGTGGCCACTGCCGCCGCCGGCGATGGCCCTGTTCGGCGTGCTCGGCGCACAGCCCGCGTCGGTGCTCGCCGGGATGATGCACGGCGAGGAGGCCCGCGCGCTCCTCGCCGGCTGCGCCGCGCACTCGATGCGCCCGCTGCGCGCGCCGCTGACCGGGGGGTTCGGTCTGCTGATGACGATGCTCGCGCATCAAGTGGGCTGGCCGGTTGTCGCCGGAGGAAGCTCCGGGATCGTCGAAGCGCTCGTCAGCGAGCTCGAACGGCGCGGCGCGAAAATGCACGCCGGCAACATCGTGGGAAGCCTCGCTGAGCTGCCACCTTCGCGCCTGACGCTGCTCGACGTCACCCCGCGCCAGCTCCTCGCGCTCGACGACGGGCGCCTGCCGGCACGCTTCCGCCGCGCACTCGACCGCTACCAGTACGGCCCCGGCATCTTCAAGCTCGACTGGGCGCTGTCGGGCCCGGTTCCGTGGACGGCGGAGATCTGCCGCGAAACGGTCACCGTGCACGTGGGCGGTAGCTTCGAAGAGGTCGCGCGCAGCGAGTCCGATGTCTGGTCGGGGCGCGAGAGCGAGCACCCGTTCTGCATCGTCGTGCAGCCTTCGGTCGTCGACCCGAGCCGTGCCCCCGCCGGCCACCACACACTGTGGAGCTACTGCCACGTCCCGAACGGCTCGACCCGCGACATGACCGAGCGGATCGAGACGCAGATCGAGCGTTTCGCACCGGGCTTCCGTGACCTGATCCTGGCGCGCGCGACCGCCGCCCCCGCCGATGTCGAGGCGCACAACCCAAACTATGTCGGCGGTGACATCGCTGCTGGCGCGAACACGATCCGCCAGACGATCTTCCGCCCGACGCTCGCGCTGCGCTCCTATCGAACGCCCGTGGCCGGGCTGTACCTCTGTTCAGCTGCAACTCCGCCGGGCGGTGGCGTGCACGGGATGTGCGGGATGCGCGCGGCGCTCGCGGCGCTCGGCGACCTGAACGGCGCGCGCGCCGCCTGACCAGCCGGGCCGGAAGCTGGCTTAGAATCGACGACACGATGGAGCCATCGAGGAGCTGTAGCTGCGGCTGCGGCAAGGTCCGCTTCGAGCTGAGCGCGCCCGTCACGATCGCCGGCTATTGCCACTGCACGCGCTGTCAGAAGCGCACAGGAACCGCCGCCGCCGCCAGCGCCCGTCTCGAGGGAGAGCTGCGCTTCCTCTCGGGCGAGGAGCTCCTCAGCGCGTGGCGCCCCGACCGCGGCTCGGAAAAGTGGTTTTGCAGCGCATGCGGATCGCACGTTTTCAGCCGCAACCCGCGCAACCACGCGCTGCTGGCCATCCGGATGAGCGCGTTCGACGGCGATCCCGGCGTCCGCCCCAGCTTCCGCCAATTCGTCAACTACGCCGCGAGCTGGGAGCCGATCCCAGACGACGGGCTCGAGCGCCACGGCGAAGCCAGGCCACGCTGAGGCGGAAGGATTAGCGCAAGGCGGCGTCTTGCGAGGATAAGCCAGTCGGAGCGAACGTCTGGAGGAATCGATGAGAAGGGTCCCCACGCTGCTTGCAATCGCAGGCCTCTCACTCGGCACCGGCGCCGCGATCGCGGCAACGAGCGTCGCGACGGTTGGTACAGCCTCGGGCCGGCTCGGCACGTTCCTCGTCGGTACGAACGGGCACACGCTCTACGTCCTCAGCGCCGACAAGAGGAACAAATCGACGTGCGGCGGCCAGTGCGCGACCAACTGGCCGCCACTGCTGACGAGCGGCAAGCCGAAGGTCAAGGGCACAGCGAAGTCGAGCGCCCTCGGCACGATCAAGCGCGGAAGCTCCGAGCAGGTGACCTACGACGGTCACCCGCTCTACTACAACATTGCGGACACCGTGTCAGGCGACCTCTCGGGCCAGGGCGTCAAGGCCGACGGCGGAACGTGGACCGTGATCGGCACGAGCGGTTCGCCGATCACCGCCACCGGCAAGAAGCCGCCGCAGGGTCACTATTGAGCATCGCGACGGCGCGTTAGCGCGCCGGCAGCTCACCGCCGATGCGGTCCTGCGCGTCCGCGAGCTTCTCGTCGCGAGCCAGGAAGTTGAGGAAGGTTGCCGCCATCGCGATCCCGAGGATCAGGAACTCGAGGAAGCACATGCCGGCGCCCGCGAGATGCTGGTCGGTGATCGCGCTGATCCCGTAGACGTGGGGCGCGGCAACGTAGCGCGAATACTCGGGGTGCGACAGCCAGGTGAGCGGCACGCAGACGAAGGCGCTGGCGAGGCGCGTGAAGCCGAGGTAAGCGAGGCGGCGAGGGCCTGGCACGCGCCGCGCCGAGGGCAGCGGGTCGATGATCAGCCACCACATCGCGAGGCCGGTGTAGAAGAGCGTGCCGTGCTCGAGCGCATGCACGACCGGGTGCGCTGCGGAGTAGTCGAAGATCGACGGCACAGACCAGACCCAGGTTGCGAGCGCCCAGGCCGGCAGCGCAACCCAGGGCCTGGTAACAAACGCGATCAGCTTGCCGAGGGTCCCACCCGGCGCCACCTGGCGAAGGCCCCACTTGCCGAGGCCGAGCGGCAGGATCGGCGCGCGCAGGCCGAGCACGATCAGCGCCGGCGCCACATCCTGGAGCAGGATGTGCTGGAGCATGTGCGCCGACAGCAGATAGCCGTCCCCGATCCCATCGAGCGGAGACATCAACGCCACGGCCACGAGCGTCAGGCCGAGGCTGTACGGCAGCCAGTGACCGACCCCGGGACGGCGGTTGCCGGCGTGGCGGGCGGCGCGCCGGTATGCGCTCGCATAGAGCCACGCAGCCGCAACGACGAGCGCTATGACCAGCGGGTCGATCGTCCAGCTTGACCAAGTTGGGTGCGCCATTCGTCCTCTCGCCGCGGCTTGCAGCTGAATCCTAGTGATTCCGCTCGCCAGCGCTCTCGCAGCCGGCGGCGTGACCGCTGGGCTTCCGCCGGGCGCTTTGGGCGCGCTATGTTGGCGCTCACCCGAGCAAAGGAGCACCCGTTGTCCGCGCGCACCAAACCGCCGTTCCGAGCCGATCACGTCGGCAGCCTGCTGCGCCCGCGAGCGCTATTGGACGCGCGGGCAAAGCACGCCGCGGGCGAGATCAGCGCCGAGGATCTGCGCGCCGCCGAAGACGAGGCGATCCGCGATGTCGTCGCGCTGCAGCGCGACGTCGGCCTGCAGAGCGCGACCGACGGCGAATTCCGCCGGACCTCCTGGCACATGGACTTCATCTACCGGCTCGGCGGCGTCAGCCAGGTCGAGGGCGAGCAGATACACGTTCAGTTTCGTAACGCCGAAGGGACCTACGACTTCGCTCCACCCGCGATGCGCGTCGACGGCAAGCTGAGGCTCGAGGAGACGATCTTCGGCGATCACTTCAGCTTCCTGCGCGAGCTCGCAGGTGAGGACATCACGCCGAAGCTCACGATCCCTTCGCCGTCGATGGTCCACTACCGCGGCGGGAATTCGTCGATCGATCGCGACGTCTACCCGAGCCTCGAGCAGTTCTGGCTCGACCTGAGCACCGCCTACAACGAGCAGCGCCAGCGCGTCTATGAGCTCGGCTGCCGCTACCTGCAGCTCGACGACACGAGCCTCGCCTACGTCAACGACCCGGCCCAGCGCGCGCACATCGAGTCGATCGGCGGCGACCCCGAGCACCTGCACGAGCACTACATCGCGAACATCAACCGGGCGCTGGCCGGGCGTCCGGCGGATCTGGCGGTGACGACGCACATGTGCCGGGGCAACGCGCAGTCGATGTGGGCCGCCGAGGGCGGCTATGAGTTCGTCGCCGAGGCGCTCTTCAACGAGCTCGAGGTCGACGGCTTCTTCCTCGAATACGACGACGAACGCTCCGGCGGGTTCGAGCCGCTGCGCTTCGTTCCGCCCGGGAAGCAGGTCGTGCTCGGCCTCGTCACGACAAAGCGCGGAGAGCTCGAGAGCAAGGATTTGCTGAAGCGCCGGATCGAGGAGGCGAGCCGCTATGTCGACATCGACCAGCTCTGCCTCTCACCCCAATGCGGCTTTTCCTCGACGGTCGAAGGCAACAAGCTGACGGCCGACGATCAGCGCGCCAAGCTCGCGCTGGTCGTCGAGACCGCGGCGGAGGTTTGGGGGTAGCAGCCGAGCCCCAGCGGGAGAGCGCACTGGCGCTCCGCGGCCTGACGCGACGCTACGGCGAGCGGATCGCGCTCGCCGAGGTCACGCTGACGCTCGGTGGCGGCCAGACACTCGTCGTGCTCGGACCGAACGGCGCCGGCAAGACGACCCTGTTGCGCCTGCTCGCGACGCTGCTGCGCCCGCACGCCGGCGAGCTCGCCGTGCTCGGCCATCGACTGCCCGAGCACAGTTGGGCGCTGCGCGGCAAGGTCGGGCTGCTCGCCCACGAGCCGCTGCTCTACCGCGAGCTCAGCGTGCGCGAGAACCTGCGACTGCACGCGGCGCTGAACGGGGTAGACGGCGAGCGAATCGGCGAGCTGGTCGAGCTCGTCGGGCTCGCAGGGCGCGCGGATGAGCCGCTGCGAACGCTCTCGCGCGGACTCGTGCAACGCGCGGCGATCTGCCGCATGCTGCTGCCCGCTCCAGATCTTCTGCTGCTCGACGAGCCATACGCGAACCTCGACCCGAGCGCACGGCAGACGGTCGCGCCACTGATCGGGCGCGAGACGGGCAAGACGCGGGTTCTCGTCAGTCACGACCCGCTCGCGGCGCTCGCGGAGGCCGACCTCGTGCTCGGCCTCTCGCGCGGGCGAGCCGTGTTCGTCGCGCCGCCGGCGGAGCTCGACGACGCGACCGTCCGGGACCTGTACGCATGAGCCGCCCGCCGGGCGTTCGGGTCGTGCTCGCGCTGGCGCGCGCCCAGCTGCGACTCGAGCTGCGGAGCTTCGAGTCGCTGCCCGCCATGTGCCTGTTCGCGGTCAGCGCCCTCGTCCTCTTTCACTTCGGACTGAACCGCGACCAGCTGAGCGGGGATCTGGCGAGCGGCGTGCTCTGGGTGACGCTGCTGCTTGCGGCGCTGCTCGCGATCAACCGGATCTATGTCGCCGACGCGGAGCAGGGCGGCTTCGACGCGTTCGTGATGAGCCGCGCCCCGCGCGAAGCTCTGCTGTACGCGAAGCTGCTCGTGCTCGTCGCCTACATGGCGCTCGTCGAGCTGGTCGTCGTTCCCGCTTTCGCGCTGCTCTTGCTCGAGCCGTCGGTCTGGCAGGCATTCCCCGGGCTGCTCGGGCCGCTCGCGCTCGGCGATCTCGGCGTCGCGGTGATCGGCGCGCTGGTCGGTGCGCTCGCCGTCCGCACCACGGTGCGCGACCTGCTCGGGCCGCTCATGTCGCTGCCGCTGCTCGTGCCGGTGCTGCTCTGCGTCGCGCGCTGGAGCGCGCCGCTCTTCGACTACCCGCATGCGGGCGGCGTCGCGCTGCGCTGGCCACTCGTTCTCGGGCTCTATGATGCGCTCTTCGGGCTGATCGCGTTCGCCCTTTTCGAGTTCCTCTTGGAGGACTGACCCGATGTACAGCAAGGGCCTGCGTGCCCTCTCGCTTCTGACCGCCGGGGTGGTCGGGCTGACGCTTGCCGCCGTCTTCTACTGGGCGCCGAACGACGCCTACCTGGGCTTCCTGCAGAAGATCTTCTACCTCCACGTCCCGCTCGCGATCATGAGCCTCGCAGGATTCGTCGTGGCCGGCGTCATGGCGGCCGCGCATCTGCGCACGCGCGACCCGCGCTGGGACGTCCGCTCCTATGTCGCGATCCACATCTCGCTGATCTTCGGCGTCGGCGTGCTGATCAGCGGCTCGATCTGGGCCAAGGGAGCGTGGGGCCACTGGTGGGTTTGGCAGGAGCCGACACTCGTGTCCTTCCTCCTCGTGATGCTGCTGTACGCGACCTACCAGCCGCTGCGGTTCGCGATCGACGACCCCGAGCGCCAGGCGCGCTACGCGTCGGTGTTTGCGATCACTGCCGGCGTCTTCGTGCCGATGTGCTTCGCGATCGTGCGCCTCTCGCCCGCCTACGTGCACCCGCGTACGCTGAGCAACATCAGCGGCAACCTCCCGGGCCGGATGCAAGTCGTCTTCTACCTCGCGCTCGTGGCGATGGCGCTGCTGTGGGTCACGTTGTGGCGCTTCGAGATCACGGCCAAGCACGTCGCCGCCGAGATGCGACGCGTCCGCCGGATGCTCGGCGATCAGGCGGAGGAGTCGGCGTCCCGGCGCAGCGCCGCACCGTCGCTGACCCATGCCGGGAGCGCGAGCTGATGGCGCCGCTCGCCGCTGCGCTGCCGCTTCACACCGCAGGGCCATACGTGGCAGCGGCGTACATCGCCGTCTTCGTGATCGTGCTCGCGTACGTCGCGATCATGGCCGGCAAGCTCGCGCGCAGCGAACGAACACTGAGTGACCTGGTCGAGCGCATCAAGCGCCGCGACGCGGGCGGCGACGAATGAGTGCCAAGGCGCAACGCCGCGGCGAGCTGCTGTGTCTCGGCGTCTCCTTCCATTCTGCGCCAGTGGCGCTCCGCGAACGCGTCGCGCTCGCGCAACAGCAGGCGGCGCGCTTCGTTACGGCGCTCTGCGACGCCGAGGAAGTCAGCGAGGCGGTCGTGATCTCGACCTGCAACCGCACCGAGATCTACCTCGTGGGCGCCGACCGGGTCGCGGCCGAAGGACTCGCGCTGACGCAGCTCGCACGCCACGCCGGGATCGGGCCAACCGAGCTTGCCGAGCTGACCTACGCGCCGCACAACTGCGATGCCGCACGGCAGCTGTTCCGCGTCACCGCCGGGCTCGACTCGATGATCGTCGGCGAGTACGAGGTGCAGGGCCAGGTCAAGCGCGCCTACGAGACCGCGCTCGCAGCCGGGACCACCGGACCGCTGACCAACCGCCTGTTCAGCGCCGCGCTGCACACCGGCAAGCGCGTGCGCAACGAGACCGCGCTCGCCGCAAGCCACGTCAGCGTCTCGTCCGCCGCCGTCGAGCTCGCGGCCTCGCTGCTCGGCGAGCTCAGCGGGCGCCACGTGGTGATCATCGGTGCCGGCGAGACGAGCGAGCTGACAGCGCAGGCCCTCGCCGCGCGCGGCGTTCATACGATCTTCGTCGCAAACCGGCACGCCGAGCGGGCGCTCGCGCTTGCGGAGCGCTTCGGCGGATCGGTCGTCAGCCTCGATCACCTACCGGAGCAGCTTGGCGCCGCGGACATCGTGCTCGCCTCGACGTCCTCGCCGCACCCGATCGTCGGCTTCGAGGAGCTCGAGCTCGTGATGGGCCAGCGCGCGGGGCGGCCCTTGCTGCTGATCGACATCGCCGTGCCGCGCGACGTCGAGCCCGCCTGCGCCGAGCTGGACGGGGTCACGCTGCTCGACATCGATGACCTGCAAGCTGTCGTCGCACGCAACCTCTCCTCCCGCGCCGCCGACATTCCCCGCGCGGAAGCGCTCGTCGCGGAGGAGATCGAGCGCTTTGCCGAGTGGCTCGGGCAACTCGACGTGCGCCCGACGATCAGCGCCCTTCGCGCACGTGGCGAGCAGATCGTGACGCAGCTGCTCGCCGACAACGCCGGGCGCTGGGAGTCCGCCTCGCAGGCGGACATCGAACGCATCGAGGCGCTCGCGCGCGCCGTGGCGACGCGCTTGCTGCACGAGCCGACGCTGCGTCTCAAGTCGCTCGAGCAGGGGCACGGTCACCGGACCGTCGAGCTGCTGCGCGATCTCTTCGCGCTCGACGGTGACGAGAAGGTCGTGGAAGAGCCGGTCGCAGAACGGCAGCAGGGGGACAACGTGCGCCCGCTGCGCGCCAACAAGCGCGCGTGAGCGCGGACGCCGGGCCGGCGCTGAGGCTCGGGACGCGCGGAAGCCCCCTCGCCATCGCGCAGGCGGGAAGCGTCGCCGACGCCATGCCGGGAGCGGTCGAGCTCGTGCCGATCACCACGAGCGGCGATCGCGGGACCGGTCCGGACGACAAGCGCCGCTGGGTCGACCGGATCGACGATGCGTTGCTCTCGCGCGAGATCGATCTGGCGGTGCACTCCGCGAAGGACGTGCCCGGAGTCCTCGCCGCGGGTCTCGAGCTGGTCGGATGCCCCACTCGAGCCGATGCACTCGACTGCCTGTGTGGAGCAAGCTCGCTGGCCGGCCTGGCGAGCGGCGCGCGCGTGGGCACGAGCAGCCTGCGGCGCCGCGCGCAGCTGCTCGCGCTGCGCCCCGACATCGCGGTCGTGCCACTCAGCGGCAACGTCGACACGCGGCTGCGCAAGCTCGAGCAGGGCGAGTTCGAGGCGATCGTGCTCGCGCGCGCTGGGCTCGAGCGCCTCGGGCGCCGAGTCGGGATCCCACTGCCCGAGCTCGTCCCCGCAGTAGGGCAGGGCGCACTCGCCGTCGAGGCGCGCATCGGTGACGAGCGCGTGGCGGCAGCGCTCGCGCCGTTGCGTGACAGCGCCACCGAGCGCGAGGTGCACGCCGAACGCGCGCTTGCCGGCGCGCTCGGCGCGAGCTGTGAGACACCGATCGGCATACACGCGCGGACGCTCGCAGACGGGTCGCTCGAAATCGCCGTGTTCATCGGCGAGCCCGACGGTTCGGACTGGATTCGCGACCGGCTCTGGGGAACCGACGCCGATCAGCTCGTAGCCGAGCTGGCCAAGCGCCTGCGCAGCGTCGGTGCACTGGAGCTCTTGTGAGGAGCGCTGGGCGCGTGTACCTCGTCGGCGCGGGCCCGGGAGACCCGGGCCTGCTGACCGCGCGTGCGAGCGAGCTGATCGAAGCGGCCGACGTGATCCTCTACGACCGGCTGATCCCGCCGGAAGCGCTCGCCGGGGCGCGCGCGGACGCCGAGGTGCGATACGTGGGCAAGGAAGGAGGCGGGGCGTCGGTCGATCAGGCGGAGATCGCGCGGCTGCTGCTCGAGCATGCTCGAGCCGGAAGGCTCGTCGTCCGGCTCAAGGGCGGCGATCCGTTCGTCTTCGGTCGCGGCGGCGAGGAGGCGCTCGCGCTGCGCGCGGCGGGAATCGACTTCGAGGTCGTTCCGGGGGTCACGGCGGGAGTCGCGGCGGCGGCATACGCCGGGATCCCGGTCACCCATCGCGGGCTCGCGAGCGCGGTCGCATTCGTCACCGCGCACGAGGATCCCGCCAAGGACGAGACGATCGACTGGGGCGCGCTCGCCGCCTTCCCGGGAACGCTCGTCTTCTACATGGGAGTGCGCCAGCTGCCGCGCGTAACCCAGCGGCTCATCGCGGGCGGGCGCAACCCCGACGAGCCGGCGGCGGTGATCGAGCACGGCACATATCCCGACCAGCGAACCGTGCTCGCGACGCTCGCGACGATCGCCGGCGCCGCGAGCGCTCAGGACGTGCGCGCCCCCGCGCTGACGGTGAGCGGCGCCGTGGCCGGACTCGCGGAGGATCTCGCCTGGCTTCGCGCCGCGCCGCTCGCCGGGCGAACCGTCGCGATCACGCGCGCGCGGGCGCAAGCGAGCGGGCTCGCGAGTCAGCTTCGCGCGCTCGGCGCTCGTGTCAGCGAGCTGCCGGCGATCCGGATCGTCCCGCGCCCGCTGGTCGTCCCGGAGCTCGGTGACTTCGACCTGCTGTGCCTGACCAGCACGAACGGCGTCCAACTGCTGTTTGAGCGCCTCGCCGAGCAGGGCCGCGACGCGCGCGCACTCGCCGGGCCGCGGATCGCGGCAATCGGCGCCGGCACGGCTGCTGCGCTCGCCGCGCACGGGATCCTCGCCGACGTGGTTCCCGACCGGTTCGTCGCCGAGGGTCTGCTCGAAGCGCTCGCCGGCGGTCCGCCGGTGCGCCGCTGCATCCTCGCTCGCGCGGCGAGCGCCCGCGACACGCTCGTCGCCGGGCTGCGCGCGCGCGGCGCCGAGGTCGAGGTCCTGACGCTCTACGACACCGTCGCCGAGCCCCTCGACGAGGCGGGCGCTACGGCGCTCGCCGGCGCCGACTACGTCACGTTCACGTCCTCCTCCACGGTGCGCTTCCTGCTCGAGCAGGCGCGCCCGAGCCCGCGGGCGAGGCTCGTCTCGATCGGGCCGGTCACGAGCGCCGCGCTACGCGCGGAGGGCCTCGAGCCCCACGTCGAAGCCACACGGCACGACATCCCCGGCCTCCTCGACGCGCTCCTCGCGGACGCGGTGACTCGCACGTGAGCGGGCCGGTCATCACGTTCCTGTCCGACTACGGTCTCGCGGACGAGTTCGTCGGCGTCTGCCACGCGGTGATCGCGCGGCGCGCGCCCGACGCCCGCGTCATTGACCTCACGCACGCGATCGCGCGCCACGACGTCCGTGCGGGGGCGCTTGCGCTACGGGCGGCGCTGCCCTACTGCCCGTCCGGGACCGTTCATCTCGCCGTCGTCGATCCCGGCGTCGGCGGCGCGCGGCGCGCACTCGCGTTGCGCGCTCACGAGGACGATCGTGTCCTGATCGGCCCCGACAACGGGCTGCTGTGGCCGGCCGCACAGGCGCTCGGCGGTGTCAGCGAGGCATACGACATCGGTGGCTCGGCGGAGCGAATCGAGCCGATGTCACAGACCTTCCACGGCCGCGACCTCTTTGCGCCGGTGGCTGGCGCGGTCTGCGCCGGAATCCCGCTAAGCGAGCTCGGGAGCCCGATCACGCCGGGTCAGGTCGTGGTGCTCGATCTGCCGCAGCCGCGCTGGGACGGGCTCACGGTGACGGCGCACGTACTGTCGATCGATGTATTCGGGAACGTCGCGCTGGACGTCACCCCGGCCGCCGTCAGCGAGCGGTCGGAGCTCGAAATCGCCGGACTGATCGTCCCGCTCGTCGCGACCTTCGACGCCGTTGCAGCCGGCGAGCTCCTCGCCTACGTCGATGCGCGCGGAGCATTGGCGCTCGCCGTGAACAGCGGCTCCGCGGCGGAGCGACTCGGTCTGCGCGTCGATGACGAGCTGGCCCTTGGGGAGCAGCGATGAGCCTCGGCAGGCCGCGCGTGCACCACCGCCGGACCGGCTCGACGAACGATGAAGCCCGGACTCTGGCGCTGGGCGGCGCGCCGCATGGTGCCCTTGTGACCGCGAGCGAGCAGATCGCCGGGCGCGGCCGCGACGGTCGTCGCTGGGCGGCGCCGCCGGGCAGCGCGCTGCTCTGCTCACTCGTCCTGCGCGACCCGCCCGAGCTGCTCTCGCTGCGCGCGGGAGTCGCGGTCGCCGAGGCGCTCGACGAGCGCGCGCGGCTGAAGTGGCCGAACGACGTGCTGATCGATGGCCGCAAGGTCGCGGGGATCCTTGTCGAAGCGAGACCGCGCGAGCGCTGGGCGGTGCTCGGGATTGGCGTCAACGTCGCGGTCGAGCTCGCGCAGCTGCCGAGCGAGCTGCACGCGAGCGCCGGGACGCTGGGCCTCGGGCGGTCGGCGATCGAGCCGCTCCTCGGCGCGGTCTTGAGCGCGCTCGAGCGCCGGCTCGGCGATCGCGTCGAGCAGGTGCTCGACGCGTGGCGCTCACGCGATGCGCTGTACGGACTGACCGTCGCCTGGAGCGGTGGTGAGGGAACCGCGCGCGGGGTCGACGAGCAAGGGCGGTTGCTCGTCGAGCTCGCCGGTGCCGTGCATGCGCTCGACGCCGGCGAGGTGCACCTGCGCTAGTCGAGGACCGGCGCCTCGCCGACGCTCGGCGGTCGCTCGGGCACGACGGACTCCGGCGCCGCGCCGTTGACGCTGACCGGTCCAACGAGCTGGGACGTGCGGTTCGCGACCGGCTCGCCAACGCCGCGCCGACGCCGGCGCTTGCCGCGGCCGCGACGCTTCGGGAAGTTGCGCAGCAGCTCGCGCGCGAGCGCCGGCGGCTTGCGCGCCATCCGCGTGCGCGCGGCGCGCAGGACCTCCTCGGCCTCGGGCGTGTGCGCGAGCGCGGCGGCGAGCAGTGCCGCGGCGAGGCGGCGATCCTGCTTGCGCGATGCGTGGACCAGACGGCGCGCGTTGCGCGCGTGCGCGGCGCCGGAGGAGTTGACGAGCAGGCCGAGTAGGCGCTTGGTCTCCGGCCAGCGCTGGACCGCGTACTCCTCGTGGACCTCGCGCGTGTACTCGGCAATACGCCAGATCCATGCATTCGCCTGGTCGCGGCGGCCGATCCGCTTGTCGACCATCGCCTGGAGCATGATCTTCGCGCCCTCGCGGCGCTCCTCGCGGTTCCAGGTGCCGATGATGTCGATCGCGGTGTCGAAGGCGTCGGGATCGCGCACGGCAGCGATCTCGGCAAGCGCCTTGAGGCGTAGCTGCGGGTTGCGGTTGCGCTGAACCGCGGTGATCAGGAAACGCCGGCGCAGCTCGCCGTCGCGATCGAAGTGGAGCATTGCGCGGGCACGGCGCCAGCCATTGGGCTGAACGCGGGCGCCGGCGAGCGCGGCCCAGACGTGCTGCTCGCCGTAGTCGAGGTGCTCGACCGCGATCCGCCAGAGCTCGCGCTCGAAGACTTCGGCGCGACGCTCCGGCTCGGCGCAGACCGGCAGGACGCGGCGCTCGACGCGGACGCGACGCCCGCGGCCGCGGCGCACCGGACCAACGACGATCGCGCCGCCACGGTAGACGTCGCGGTCGAGCAGCGAGTGCAGCGTCACGACCGGGTCGTCGTGCTTGGTCGCGGGGTGGACGAAGTCGACGACGAGGCCCGCTTCCTTGCCTGGATGGCGGCGCGTGACGCGCCCGACGCGCTGCTGGTAGATGCGCTTCGAAGCGGTTGGCGCGAGATGGATGCAGACGGTGGCGCGCGGCGAGTTCCAGCCCTCGGCGAGCAGCTGCGCATTGATCAGGACGTCAATGTCACCGCGCTCGTAGCGTGCGAGGATCGTCGCGAGCTCGCGCTTGGGCGTCTCGCCGGAGACGGCCTGCGCCTTCAGTCCCTCGTTGCGGAAGGCTTCCGCGAGGTTGTATGCGTGGCGGACTCCGGCGGCGTAGACGACGCCGGGAACGCCGTTGAAGCGCGTCCTGTAGAGGCTCGCGACGGCGACGTTGAACGGCGTCTGGTCGAGCAGTTCGGCGAGCATCTCCTGGTCGAACTCGGTGTCCACCTCACCGCGGCGCAGCGGCACCTTGGCGATCGTGCGGACGCCCGGGCCGGGCGGGATGCGCACGCAGCGAAGCGGCGAGATCACGCCGCGGCGCGCCGCCTGCGCGAGATCGAAACGGGAGGTCTGGGTCGGGAAGAGGTCGGTTACGTGGCGCGCGATGAGGGCGCCGGTCGCCGTCATGCCGATGAATACCGGGCCCGTCCAGTTGCGGATCGCCGCGGAAGTCTTCTCGCCGAGCGCGGTGTGCGCCTCGTCGCAGATGACGATCGAGTAGGCGTTCGAAATGTGGCCGGCGTTGCGAACGAACCACTGGTAGGTCTCGACGGTGACCGGGCCGTTCGGGCCGTCCTCGCCCAGCAGGAGCGGGCGCGAGATGCGCTTCTTGTAGCCCCGGTCGCGTAGCTCGCCGAGGAACTGGTCGACGAGGTTGCGCCGATGGGTGAGGATCAGGATGCCACCCGTGCGCGACGCCTCGACAAAGCCGAGCGCCGCGACTGTCTTGCCCGCCCCAGTCGCGTGCTCGAACCAGAAGCGCTTCGCCGCATTCGGGTCCTCGGGCTGCTCGGCGAGCTGCTCCTCGTCCGCGGGGATGTCGGCATCGTCGGTCTCCTCGTCCCAGTCGGCGAGCGGCGCCTCGGCCTCGGCGCGATCGAGCTCGGCCTCCAGCTCTGCGGCGACGTCGTCCTCATCCTCGTCCTCGTCCTCGTCAACCTCGGCGGGAGCGCGCGCGAACTCGTCGTCGTCCTCGTCCTCATCGTCGCCCAGCTCCTCGTCGTCCTCGTCTTCCTCCTCTTGCTCGGGCGCGTCCGGCGACTCCTCGCCGGCGCTCCCCAGGAGCGGAGCGTCCTGCTCGCCCGCGTCCTCGACTCCCAGGATCTGGGCGTCGGCCAGCAGGTCGTGGACGGCGGCCCCGTTCTGCTTGCCGTTGGCGTAGCGGGCAAGCGCCTCGGCGAGGAGGGCTGTGAGCGTTCCCGAGAGGGCATCGACCTGGTGAGCCGAGAGGAGCGTCTTGTCGGCGAGCTTCGGCTCGTCCTCGGAAAGCACGCGTTCGAGCCCGAGCAGCAGCGAGAAGTCGCGCCGCCAAGCCGGCGATGGAACCGTCAGGCCGGCGTCGAGCTCGGCGAGCGCCTGGTCGAGCGCGCGCCGGCGGGGCGTGCCGGGGGCCAGGGCGAGCGCTGGGTCCTCACCCGGGTGCGCGAACGGCTCGCGCGTGAACTTCTCAGCGCGTGCGAAATCGGCATCGCCTGGGTGGGCGACTGTGACAGCCACTGAAATGGGGTCGGCCATGACTGGCTCTAGCTGGTTGAGAGGGGCGTCGCTAAGGCGATCGTTACTACTCGGCGTTCCGGCGTTTGGCCGGTCGCGGTGGATGCCGAACAGACAGGCGTCCTCGTTGCATCATGGAAGATAGCGCACGTGGAATACAGAATCGTGGCCGGCACAGTCGTCGCAGCGCCGCTGCCGACGGGCGAAGCAGGCCCGGCCCTGCGCGCATCGCGTGCTTGCCCGCGCTCGTATGCCTGAGATTCGCGTCGATCCGTTGAGTGGCCTGCGGACGATTATCGCGCCGGCGCGCGCCGAGCGCCCGTTCGCGTACTCGGATCCGCTCGTGATCGACACCGCACCCGATCCGTTCGCAATCGGCAACGAATCGCAGACTCCGCCGGAGCTCTACTCCGTTCGCGAGGTGTCCGGGGATCCGGACAGCTGGCGCGTGCGCGTCTTCGACAATCTCTACCCGGCGCTCCAGGATGGTCTGCCCGAACCCGAACGAGACGCCAAGCCGGATCTCTTCACGACAGTGCCCGCGCGGGGCGCGCACGAGGTGATCGTGAACTCGCGCCGGCCGGTCGATTCAATCGGCGAGCTCGACGCGGACGAGCTCGTGGAGGCAGTCGAGACCTGGCGTCTGCGGATGCGCGAGCATGCCGCCGCGGCGTGCCTTCATCTCAGCGTCAACGAGGGCCACGGCGGCGGTGCGTCGATCCCCCATACGCACGCCCAGCTCTATGCGCTCGACTTCGTGCCGGCCCTGATCGCGCGTGAGCGCGAGCGCTTCGCGGCCTACGCAACGCGGACGATGGGCGCCAACCTGCTCGCCGACCTGGTGGCGGAGGAGGTGCGCCGGCGCGAGCGCGTCGTCGCGATCGATGATGAAGCGGTGCTGCTCACGCCCTTCGCTTCCTGGCTTCCCTACCAGCTGCTGCTTGCGCCGCGCAGGCCTCGTCCGCGCTTCGAGGACGAAGGCCCGACGGGCACGCGCCTGCTGCACGACGGGCTGGGCCGGCTCGCGCGAGCGCACGGCGCGCGAGTGCCGCTCAACCTGTGGGTGCGGACGGCACCGCGTGGCGCCGAGCACTTCTGCTGGCGCATCGACATCGTTCCGAGGCTCTCGGGCCTCGCCGGCCTCGAGCTCGGGACGGGGCTTCACCTGAACAGCATCGCGCCCGAGCGCGCGGCCGCCGAGCTGCGATCGGCGTGAGAGCGCTCGTCCAGCGGGTATCGCGGGCGTCGGTCAGCGTCGACGGCGAGCTCGTCGCGTCGATCGGCGCCGGGCTGCTCGTCCTGGTCGGCGTCACCCACGACGACGACCGCGCGATCGCGAGGCGCCTCGCCGAGAAGGTGCGGGCGTTGCGGATCTTCCCCGACGCGCAGGGCAGGATGAACGAGCCGCTCGGTGCGCGCGAGGTCCTCTGCGTCAGCCAGTTCACGCTGTACGGCGATGCGCGCAAGGGCACGCGGCCGAGCTTCGTTGCCGCCGCGGAACCCGAGCTTGCGCGCTCGCTCTACGAGGAGTTCTGCGATCTTCTCGACGCGGCCCGCGGCCGATTCGGCGCGATGATGGAGGTCGAGCTTGTCAACGACGGACCGGTGACGCTGATGCTCGAGCTCGAGCGTCCGCGCACCACCGCCCAGTAACCTCCGCTGCAAATGGCGGCGAGCGAGCTCCGCGGCGGCATCGATCTCGGAGGCACCAAGATCGAGGCGATCGTCGTCGATGCGACCCACAATGTGCTCGCCAGTGCGCGATCGCCTACGCCGACCACGGGCGGCCCCGCAGATGTGGCGGCGGCGATGGCCGCGGCGATGCAGAAGGCCGCGACGGCCGCGGGCGTGGAGCCGCACGAGCTGACCGGTGTCGGCGTCGGCTCGCCCGGGCAGGTCGACCGTCAGGCCGGCACGGTCACAGGCGCGCGCAACCTCCCTGGGTGGGAGGGCACGTTCCCGCTCGCGGCGAAGCTCGAGGCGCTCCTCCGCGTACCGGTCGGGCTTGGCAACGACGTCCAGGTCGCTACGAGCGCCGAGCTCGAGCTCGGCGCGGGACTGCCGTATGAGAATCTGATCGGGGTGTTCTGGGGCACCGGCGTCGGTGGCGGGGTCGTGATCGATCGAAAGCTGTGGCTGGGGCGCGGCGGAGCGGGCGAGATCGGCCACATGGTCGTGCGCGAGGGCGGCCGGCGGTGTACCTGTGGACGCGAAGGTTGCGTCGAGGCGTACTCCGGGCGCGGCGCGCTCGAGCTGCGGGCCCGGAAGCTCCACGAGGACGGCGAGCAGACGGTGCTCTTCGAGCTGATGCGCGAGCACGGGCGCGATCGCCTGTCGAGCAGCATCTGGGACCGCGCACTGAAGGCCCACGACAAGGTGGCGCACGAGCTGATCGACAGGGCCGTTGCGGCGCTCGGAGCCGGGATCGCCTCGGCGATCAATCTGCTGGACCTCGAGGCCGTCATCATCGGCGGCGGCCTCGGACTACGGCTGGGTCAGCCCTACGTCGAGCGCATCGCAAACGCGATGCAGCCACACCTCTTCGCCGATGAGCGGCCACCGCGCGTACACCTGGCGGCGCTCGGCGATCTCGGCGGGGCAATCGGCGCCGCGCTCGTCGCCCCACCGGCGGCGACCCGTACAGCCGGAACGGCCGGTGGCTGACCGCGATCCTGTCCCGCTGATGGCGGACGAAGCGAATCGACCACCGCGTCCACCACACCCACCGCTCGGCCGGGACAAGCGCGGCTGGCAGGTTTCGCCCGCGCCCGACGGACGCGGCGCGCCGCCGACACAACCGCGGTCGCCGCATCGCAGCCGCTGGTTTCTGTGGTTCGTGCTCGGACTGCTCGCGCTCAACTGGCTCTCATTGCTCCTCGCCGCGCCATCCGGTCAACCGCGCGTCACGATCCCGTTCAGCACTTTCCTCGGCGACCTGCACGCCGGTGAGGTCCGCTCGATCAGCACCGCCGCCGACTCGGTTCAGGGCGACTTCAAGCACAAGCTCCGTTACCCGCCGTCCTCGAAGACGGCGACCGCAACCACGCTCTTCGCGACCCAGGTTCCGGCGTTCTGGAGCGATGCCCAGCTCACCGCCCAGCTCGAGGCTCAGAACGTCGAGGTCAAGGCGAGCACGAGCGGGCAGTCGGTCCTCGTCGAGCTGCTGCTCGGCTTCGGACCGACGATCCTCTTCGTCGGCCTCTTGATCTGGGGCTTTCGCGCGATGTCGCGGGCCGGCGGCGGGATGGGCGCGCTCGGCGCCTTCGGCCGCTCGCGCGCACGCCTCGTCGATGCTCAGAGCATCCCCGTCACGTTCGCTGACGTGGCAGGCATCGACGAGGCCAAATCCGAGCTGTCGGAGATCGTCGACTTTCTGCGCGATCCGACGCGCTACACGCGCCTCGGCGGGCGGATGCCGCACGGCGTGCTCCTCTCGGGCCCGCCCGGAACAGGTCGCGCGTGCGCGACCTGTTCACGCAGGCCCGCGCAGCGCAGCCCTCGATCATCTTCATCGACGAGCTCGACGCGATCGGCCGATCGCGCCAGGGATCGGTCTCGGTGACGGGCGCCAACGACGAGCGCGAGCAGACGCTCGACCAGATCCTCACCGAGCTCGACGGCTTCGAAGGCAACGAGGCCGTCGTCGTGCTCGCGGCGACCAACCGGCCCGACGTGCTCGACCCGGCGTTGCTGCGCGCCGGGCGCTTCGACCGGCGTGTCGCCGTCCAGCCGCCCGACCGCACCGGCCGCGGGCTGATCCTCGATGTCCACACGAAGGGGATCCCGCTCGGCAAGACCGTCGATCTCGACGAGATCGCGGCCGCAACCCCCGGCATGGTCGGCGCCGATCTCGCGAACCTCTGCAACGAGGCAGCGCTGCTCGGCGCGCGGCGCAACCACGACGCGGTCGAGCTGGCGGACTTCACGGACTCGCTCGAAAAGCTCATGCTCGGTGCGCCGCGCGGGATCCTGCTGACGCCGGCCGACCGCGAGCGCACCGCATACCACGAGTCGGGTCACGCGCTGATCGGGATGCTCACGCCCGGTGCAGACCCGGTTCGCAAGGTTTCGATCATCCCGCGCGGGCTGGCGCTCGGCGTGACCCTGTCGACCCCCGACAGCGACCGCGTCAGCTACTCCCGCGAGGAGCTGCACGCGAAGATCCTCGTCGCGCTCGGCGGGCGCGCAGCCGAGGAAGTCGTCTACGACACCTACACGACCGGCGCCGAGTCCGATATCCAGCAGCTCACGCAGATCGCGCGTCAGATGGTCGGCCGCTGGGGGATGAGCGAGCGGATCGGGCCGGTCGCGGTGCTCCCCAGCGACGGCGACGGCCTGTGGCTGCCGGGCGCGAGCGAGACCTCCGCCGATACACAGCGGGTCGTCGACGAGGAGGTGCACAACCTCGTGGAGGACGCGCACAAGGACGCGACCGAGCTACTGCGCGCGCACCGCGACCAGCTCGAGTCGCTCGCGCAGGCGCTGTTGAAAGCGGAGACGCTCGACATGATCGACGCCTACACCGCCGCTGGGCTTACCACCCAGATGCCCGAGCCCGAGCCAAACGCGGTCGCGTAGGCGACCGCGTATCCTCCGCGCCTGCAATGCCACCCACCGGCGAGATCGTCCCGCGCTACGTCGCCGAACCGCCGCAGGGTCCGACCCCGCACGGTCGCTTCGCCGACCGCTTGCGCGCCGAGTTCCTCGATGCGGTGCAGCGGCTCGACGGGATCGGCGAACCCGGCGTCCTGTCCTTCTTCCCCGATCGCTCCTGGCACGGCTATACATACGTGCCGGTCACCGCGGCGAGCGCGGACGGTCTCGAGGTCTACGGGTACGTGATGTACTCGGTTCCCTCCGACGGCGCCGAGCCGACCGACTTCGCTGCCTACGCGGACTACACCGACGAGACCGCCGATACCAACCCCGATTGGCAGATCGATCTGTGCGACGAGGTGATCGGGGGCTGGCGTGGTGTCACCGGCGCCAGCGCCTCGATGACCCTCGTGTGGGGCCGCACGCTCGTCGCCGGCGGCAGCGTCGCGACAGCCGAGCTCGGCGAGCTCACCGTCGACGAGTGCGGGCTGTCCGGGGACCGCTTCACGCTGCTCGCGCCCGACGACTTCGACGGGAAGCTGCTGGAGATCCGCCTCTACGACGCCGCCGGCAGCGAGCTCGCGCGCGAGTCGCTGTACGAGGACGACGCAAAGGCGTGACATCCTGAGGGCCGCGCCCTCGTAGTCCAATGGACAAGACGGCCGCCTCCTAAGCGGCAAATCCAGGTTCGACTCCTGGCGGGGGCACACGTCGGGCCGATCCCGCCGAAGGCGGGATCGCCCTCCGTTGGCTTCAAGCGGGCGTGCTTTGCCAGATTGGGCGGAAGACGTTCATCGCGGGCGGTCGGGGTAGACGTCGTCGATCGTCGTCAGAACGCTGTACGGTGCGTCGGTCGCTGCCTCGATCGCCTCGCGGCCCCCCATCAAACGGTCGAGGATCGTCACGACGCCGCAGATCGTGTGGCCCTCGGCGCGCAGCGCCTCGATTGCCGCGATCGTCGAGCCGCCGGTCGAGACGACATCCTCGACGACCATGCAGCGGTCCGACAGGAGGAGCGGCGGGCCCTCGATGCGGCGGCTGAGACCGTGCTCCTTGACGTCTTTGCGAACAAAGAACGCTTTGCATTCGGCACCGCCCGCGAGGGCCGCGCAGGCGGGAGCGTCGGCGCCCATCGTCATGCCGCCGACCGCGGTCGCGCCCCAATCGCGCGCCTGGGCGGCTAGCAGCTCGGCGAGCGCGGCGAAGCCCGCGGGGAGCAGGATCGCTCGCTTCGCGTCGATGTAGTAGGACGCGCGCCGCCCGCTCGTCAGGACGACGTCGCCGATCACGAGCGCGTGCTCGCGCAACTCGGCGATCAGGGCCTCGCGCGCGCTCATACGAGCTGCTCGTGCAGGCCGCGTTGGGCGACGGCGATCAGTGCCGCGCCGAGCGCGAGCGAGCCGGCGAAGACGCCGCAGAAGGCCGCGAAGCTCCAGCCGGCGGTGACGACGAGTGCGACCGAGTTGTTGAACGCATGCATCACGATTCCCGGGTAGACCGAGCCCGTGAGCTGGCGGATGGCGCAGAGGATCACCCCGAGAACGGCGAGCGGGACGAGATCGACGGCCGGCGCGGAGCCTACGTGGACCGCGCCGAACAGGATGCCGGTGAGCAGTGCCGCGACGATCGGCCCGCGCCAGTTGCGCAGCGCGCCGAAGATGAAGCCGCGGAACAGGAACTCCTCGCAGAATGGCGCGATCACGACGAGGACCAGCACGGAGCCGAGGACACCCCAGGCGCCGGCCTGCGTCGCGCCGACGTCCTTGACGAGGTACTTCTCGTTTGCGCTCGTGTTCACGATCGCGGTCCAGGCCGCCGCCAGAGCGAGGAACGCGACGTAGCCGATGACGATCGCGAGCAGTGCGCGGCGGACCCCGACGAGCGGGCGGCGCAGGCCGAACTCGGCCGGGATCGGACGCCCGCGCCAGGAGGCGAGCCAGAGCGCCACGAGGACGAAGCACGCCTCGCCGAGCGCCGTCGCGACATCGGTGATCGCCGGCGGCGGGTTGTTCGCCTGGGCTTGCGTGACGTGCCCGCCGAGCCCGACGAGAAGAACCACCAGGCCGACGACGGTCTCTGCGACGAGGGCGACGACGAGTGCGAGCGGCGCGTACCAGGGGTTCCAGTTGTTGGCGTCGCTCACGCTTCGCGCAGACTAGCGAGTGTTCTGGTGCCGGCCGGCGCCTGGGCGCGCCCCGCGTCGCGGACGAGCAGCCACGGCTCGATCCCCGCCGCGCGGGCGCCTGCGACGTCCTCCTCGACGCTGTCGCCGATGTGCACCGCCTCCTCCGCCGCGACGCCGGCAAGCTCGAGCGCGGCGACGAAGGTCGCAGGATCGGGCTTCGAGCGCCCGACCTCGGCCGAGCATACGACGCCGTCGAGCAGCACGTCGAGACGAGTCCGGCGCAGCACATCGTGCAGGGACACGTCCCAGTTGCTCACGACGATGACGCGCAGACCGCTAGCCCGCCACGTCCGCAGCGCCGGCACGGTGTCGGCATAAGGCTCGAAGTGCAGCGCGTCGAGCAGCGTCGGGATCAGATCCTCGACGGGCAGATCGAGCGCGAGCTCGGCCCGCAGGATCTCGGCGCACTCGCGGCGCAGGGCTTCGAGGCTTGTGCCGTCGGCGGCGCGGATGCAGTGCGCGCGGTAATAGCCCATCTCGACGAGCATCGCGCGGTGCGCGTCCGCGAGGCTCACCTCGACGCCGTTGCGCCGGTGCAGGAGCTCGCGCAGCGCCGGCCAGGGTTCCCGCAACCGGATCAGCGTCCCGAGCGCGTCGAGGAAGACAGCGCGACGCGACGAAAAGATCAGATCGTGCATCGCGGGCGATCATGCCAGCGCAGGATCGCCTGCGAAGCGGCGCGGATCGCTGTGCAAGAATCGACCATCGTCGGGCGGAATCGCAAATGACCTCGCACGAACGACAGCGCCGCCGTCGCAGGCGCAGCAGCGGAACGGGCCGGCTGGCCCTGATCTTCGGCTTGGGAGCGATCGCCGTGGCGCTCGGTGCCGTCGGACTCGCCGTCGGCTACGTCGCGTCAGTGGCGAACGGGACTCCCGCGTTCAACAAGCTGAAGCCGGTCGAGCAGGTGACGAGCTCGGTCATCTACGCCGCAAACGGCGAGGAGCTCGGGATCATCCCCGCCAACTCCGTGCGAATACCGATCGCCGCCTCGCAGATCCCGCCGATCATGCAGGAAGCGATCATCGCGATCGAGGACCAGCGCTTCTACCAGACCGGCGCGATCGACCTGCCGTCGATCATCCGCGCCGCGGTCGCCGACCTCGTGACGGGCAAGCCCGTGCAGGGCGCCTCGACGATCGCGATGCAGCTCGCCGACCTCCTCTACCTCGGCCATCAGGAGAGCTTCGAGAGAAAGGTGAAGGAGGCGGTGATCGCCGAGCGGCTCGCGCAGCACATGTCCAAGCAAGCGATCCTCACGGCCTACCTCAACAACACGCCGTACGGAACCGTGGACGGGCAGCAAGCGCTGGGCGTGCAAGCCGCCGCCGAGCTGTACTTCGACGAGCCAGCTTCGAAGCTCACGCTCGACCAGGCCGCGCTGCTCGCCGGCCTGCCGCAGGCTCCCTCCGAATACGACCCGCTGCAGTACCCGCTGGCCGCGATCCAGCGCCGCAACGAAGTACTGACGAAGCTGGCGGAGCTCGGATACATCAGTGCGGCGCGCGCGAAGGCGGCCGAAACGGCGCCGCTGCACCTGCACCGCGGCGGCGGCTTCGCAACGCACAAGGACCCCTACTTCTTCAACTGGATCGTCGCGCAGCTCGAGCACCGCTACGGAGTCCGGGAGGTCCAGGACGGGGGCCTGCGCGTATACACCACGCTCAACCCGTCTATCGAGTACCTGGCGAACGCCGCGATCCGCCGCGTGCTCGTCGCGCCCGGGGACCCGGCGTCGGCGGAGGTGATCGAGGACCCGCACAACGGCCACGTCCTCGCGATGGCGCAGTCCGGGAGCTATCCGCAGAACCAGGTCGACTACGCCACGCAGGCCCACCGCCAGCCCGGCTCGACGTTCAAGGCGATCGTGCTCGCCGACGCGCTCGCGCGCGGGATCGACCCGTTCACGACCGAATATCTCTCGCACACACTCCCGGCCGGCTGGCTCGGCCCCGAGTATCCGACCTACACCGTCTCGATCGACAACGGCGGCAGCCTCAATGCCCCGCTCAACCTCGAGCAGGCGCTCGTCGCCTCCGACAACACGGTCTTCGCGCAGCTCGCCGCCGACCTTGGCGAGAACACGGTCACGGCGATGGCGTATCAGCTGGGCGTGACGACGCACCTCGACAGCTTCCCCGCCGAGGCGCTCGGCGGCCTCACCTACGGCGTGACGCCGCTCGAGATGGCGAACGTCTACTCGACGCTCGCCGACGGCGGCTGGCGCAACAAGCAGATCGCGATCACCAAGGTCGTCTTCCCGAACGGCCGCGTCGACCGCAGCTGGGGCAAGCCCCAGCGCGTCAAGGTCCTCTCGAGCGCCGCAACCGCGGTCGAGCAGCAGATCCTCGAGCAGAACGTGCTCTACGGTACCGCGACGCTGTCGGCGATCGGCTGTCCGAGCGCAGCCAAGACCGGCACGACCTCGAAGCTCGTCGATGCATGGCTCGACGGATTCACTCCGAACCTCACCGCGGTCGTCTGGATGGGCTACCCGCAACGCGACATCTCGATGAACGACGTCCAGGGCCAGCCGCAGTACGGCGGCCTGCTCCCGGCCGAGATCTGGCACGACACAATGGAGACACTCGCGACGCCTCCATGCGCGAAGTTCGCGAGTGCGCCGTCGATGACGTTCGTGCCGTTCAGCGGCCGCTTCCAGGCGCTCGGCTTCGCCAGTTACAAAGCGCCCAGCAAGCACAAGCACCACCAGGGCGGAGGCGCAGGCGGCGGCAACGGCGGCACGACGACCGGGACACCGACGACGACGCCAGCGGGCGGTGGCGGCACGACCACCGGGGGCGCCGGCACGACCACCGGGGGCGCCGGCACGACCACCGGGGGCGCCGGCACGACCCCGCCAGCCGGCGGAGGCACCGCGCCGCCATAGAACGCTCGGCACTGCCCGGCGCCATGCAGTGCGCGCAGGCACGGTTGGGATCGTTTAGGCTGGGCGTGAGTGCCAAAGGAAGACAAGATCGAGTTCGAGGGCGAGGTGGTCGAGGCCCTTCCGAATGCGATGTTTCGCGTGAAGCTCGACAACGACCACATCGTGCTTGGGCACGTGGCGGGCAAGATGCGCCGCTTCCGGATTCGGATCCTGCCGGGCGACCGCGTTCGCGTCGAACTCTCGCCGTACGACCTGGACCGCGCCCGGATCGTCTACCGCCACCGCTGAACGAACGCACCCTGATCGCGGCGATCGCCTCCGCGCTCGAACCACGCGGCGGGCGCATCGTGCGCTGGATCGGGGACGATGCCGCGGTCGTTCGCGCCGACGGCGTCGCGGTCGTCTCCACGGACACGATGGTCGAGACGACGCACTTCCGGCTCGACTGGATGACAGGCGAGCAGATTGGCTGGCGCGCGCTCGCGGGGGCGCTGTCGGACCTCGCCGCAATGGGCGCGCAAAGCGGCGAGGCCTACGTCTCGCTCGGCGTCGCCGAGAGCCTCGGCGCCGACGGAGCGCTGGCGGTGATGCGCGGCGCGGAACGACTCGCCGCCGAAACCGGCACGACGATCGCCGGCGGCGACATAGTCCATTCGCCCACGACGTTCGTCGCGGTCACGGTGGTCGGCTGGGCGACGGACGAGGAGGCGATCGTGGGTCGCGACGGCGCGCGGCCGGGCGACCTCGTTTGCGTTACCGGCCCACTGGGCGGATCGGCGGCCGGGCTTGCCTTGCTCGAAGCTCGCGCGCCGCGTGGAGCGCACGCTGCAGGCTTGATCGAGCGCTACACGGCGCCACAACCGCGCGTCACCGAAGGTCAGGCGCTCGCGGCGGCTGGAGCGCACGCGATGATCGACCTGTCGGACGGCCTCGCGAGCGACGCGGCGATCGTCGCCGAGCAGTCGGGCGTCGCGCTCGAGATCGACCTCGACCGCCTGCCGCTCGCCCCGGGGGTCGAAGCGGTGGCAGCGGCCCTCGGCCTTGACGCCCCGGCTTTTGCCGCGGGCGGGGGTGAAGACTATGAGCTTCTCGCGTGCCTCTCGGCGGAGGCGGTCACGGCCCATACGGTGATCGGCAGGGTGCGGGAAGGGCGCGGCGCGCATTTCCTCGACGCGACCGGCGAACGCGACCTGGCCGGGTATGAGCACCGCTTCGCGGATACGGGTCGTCAGCGCGCCGAAGGCGTCCCGCCCAGCGATCCCGGGCCGGCATAGGTGATCGGTCCACGAGTCGTCAGCCGGAGCTCATCGCGCAGCGCCAGGCGGTTGGAGCGCACCAGCAGGATCGCCGTCGTGAGGACGAGAGCGCCGGCGAGGGAGACCGCGAGGAAGCCGAACAGCCCAAGCTGACCGCTTGCAAGGACCGCAAACCAGGACCAGCTGAAGCGAAGCGGACCGAGGCCCAGGCTCAGCGCCTCGACCGCGAGAACGCCGCCCAGCGGGACCAGGGACAGCGCGAGCCAGGCGAGCACCGCGAGCGGGTGGCGCTCGCGTTCGCGCTCGGCCGTCAACAACGGGAGCCAGAGGACGAGCGGGAGCGCGAGGAGCGCCGCCGTGTAGGGGTTCGCGATCCACAGCGCGAGCGCGAGCACAGTCCCGACGCAAACGACCGCGACAGCGGCGCCAAGGCCGTCGTCGGGCTCCCGCGAAGGCCATTTGATCAGCTTGACGCGGACTAGGCAGGCAACGGCGAAGAAGGCGAGCGTGGCCGCAAGAACCAGCACGCCGCTCGCACCGGGCTCAAGCAGCGCGGGGCTCGCCGGGAGCGTCCCCAGGGCACCGAGCTGCCCGAGCAACTTGCTGAAGAGCAAGCTGGCGCCGACCGGGGCCGCCCAAAGCAAGAGCCAGGCGAGCGAGCGTAAGAGCGGGACACGGCGGCGGCGCGCACGCGCGAAGACGTCGAGCGCCGGCAGCGCGGTCGCGAACAGGAGCGCCGCGACCAACGCGCGGATGCTCCAGCCGCCGAGGCGATCGCCGGAGAGCGTCAGATCCCGCGTCACCCGCGCCTGCGCAGGCGCTCGCTCGAGCGCCGCGAGCGTGCTCGCAATCGCGCGACCGAACGCAGCCAGTCGCGCTTGGCTCACCGGCTCGTCGGCCGCGGGACCGCTTTCGCCGGACTGCTGGGCGAGGACGGCAGGAATCCCGGCGTCGAGCAGCGGAGCCTGGGCGGTCACGCTGAACGGAAGCGCGAACTCGGCAAGCTGATCGAGCACACCGGGGCGGCCAGAGTTCCCGGGCAGCCAGTGCGTGAGCGTCTGCTGGAGCGCGAGCGGCGCGGCCGATCCATCGTTCGAGAACGGGATCTCGAACGGATGGCGCGCTCCGGTGCCGGCGAGATCGCCGAGCACGATCGCCGCAGCGACCTGCCCGCGAAGCGGGGGAACGGTCGTGCCGTCGGTAGAGACGAGCGTGAGCGGGCGCAGATCTCCCCGCGCGGCCAAGTCCCGGGCCAGCTCGAGCAGCGCGGCGGTGCCCGAGAGTGCAGCCGCGCCGGCGCCAGAGCGATCGGCGAGCAGGACGAGCGAGCCCCTCCCAGGCCCAGGTTGGGTTGCGAGAACCGCGCCACCGGCGGTCCGCACGGCATAGCCGTCCCCCGCGAGCCGGGATGCGATCAGCGACCCAAGCGCGCGGTCGGCCGGAGAACCGGTGCGGCGCCTCGGAAAGCGCGCCTCGAGGTGCTCCAGTACGTTGAACGCGCGCGCGCCGTTGAAGCCGGCCGGCGGGATCCCGCTCGTAAGCGGAGCGGGCAAAGGATGAACCGAGAACGCCACGATCGCGAGCATGGCGACGAACGGGATGAGGCTCGCGCGGAAGAGGCGGAGGTCGAGCACTCGCCGCAGCCTAGGGAAGCCGCGCTGAACGGCGCCACGATCTGAGAATCTTTATGCGAGGCACAGATGGCTGAACGCCCCGCACGGATCCTGCTTGCTGACGACGAGCAATCGATCCTCACACTTCTCTCCTACCCGCTGCGCAAGGACGGCTACGACGTCGTGCGCGCGTCGGACGGGCGCGAAGCGCTCGACCGCTTCGCCGAGTCCGATTTCGACCTTGTAGTGCTCGACGTGATGATGCCGCACGTCGACGGGCTCGAGGTGTGCCGAAAGCTGCGCGCGACAAGCTCTGTCCCGATCATCATGTTGACCGCGAAGGGCGAGGAGTTCGACAAGGTCCTCGGGCTCGAGTTGGGCGCCGACGACTACATCACGAAGCCGTTTTCGATGCGCGAGTTCCGTAGTCGCGTAAAGGCGGCGCTGCGGCGCGCCTCGATGCGTGAAGCGGCTGCGGCGACCGCGGCCGAGGAGGGGGCCGAGCCGCTGGTCGCCGGGGAGCTCGCGATCGACTTCGCGAAGCGGACGGTGCGCCTGCGAGGCGAGCTCGTGCGGACGACTTTCGTCGAGTTCGAGATCCTCGCGACGCTCGCACGCCACCCCGGGCGTGTGTATAGCCGCGAGCAGCTGCTGGAGCAGATCTGGGGCGACTACGCCTACCGCGACCCGCGGACGATCGACGTCCACATTCGACATCTGCGCGAGAAGATTGAGCGCGACGCGAAGGAGCCGGAGTACCTGTACACGGTGCGCGGCGTCGGCTACCGCTTCCGGGACGACTGAGATGCGGCCTCGCCGGCGCCGGCGGATCGGGGCGGTGCTCGGCTCGATCCGGACCCGGCTCGCCGTCTTTTTCTTCTTGATCACGCTGATCGCGGTCGCGGTCGTCTACGTCTACGCGGTGCCCTCGCTCCAGTCGCGGCTGCAAACGCAACAGCTGAAGGATCTCGGGACGCTCGCGCGCCGGGGTTTCGTGACGGGAGTTGCGCACGAGCTCCTGGCGGACGCGAACGCGCTGGCCCGCCTGACGCAGCCGAAGATGCCGGTGGCGCCCGAGTTCGAGCCCGGCCATGGACGGCAATGGGAGCGGGCCGAGCGGCGCTACCAAGAGGCCGTGCGGCAGTACGCGCCGAGCGTGCGGGCTTACGACCAGACGAAGAAGGAGTGGGGGGCAAAGGAAACGGCCGCTGTCGCGCAGCTGAACGCGTTCACGGGCGCCTACGCCGACACGCTGTACACCTTCCAGCGCACGTCGAACGGCGGCACGGGGCCCGGGCAGCAGTTCGTCTCGTTTCCCCCCGGGACGCAGCCTTCGGCCGCCGTCCAGGACGCGGCGCAAAGCGCGTTCACCTTCGGCAAGCAGACCTCCCGCGCCGCGAGCTCGAACCTCGGGGTCGTCGCCGTCCCGCTCAAGCAGAACACGACCTCGGTGCTCGTCTACAGCGTCAACTTCACGGACGTTCGCGCGGACGTCACGCTGATCCGTTCCCGGATCCTCGTCGCGGCGGGGATCGCACTCGTGGTGGTCCTGCTGCTCGGGGTGCTCGTCGCGCGGGCGCTGACGGTGCGCGTGCTGCGCCTCGAGCGGGCGGCCCAGCAGGTGGCACAAGGGGACCTCACGGCGCAGTTCGAGGTCGACTCGAACGACGAGCTCGGGCAGCTCGCCGGCGCCCTCGACCACATGCAGCGCCAGTTGCGCCAGCTCGAGGAGGCGCGACGGCGCTTCATCGCAACGGCATCGCACGAGCTGCGAACGCCGATCTTCTCGCTCGGCGGGTTCCTCGAGCTGATCCAAGACGAGGAGCTCGACGAGGAGACGCGGCGCGCGTTCGTCGGGCAGGTGCGCGAGCAGGTGGACCGGCTCGGACGGCTTGCGACGGGCCTACTGGATCTGTCGCGGCTCGAGTCCGGATCCGTCCAGCTCGACCCGACGCCGACCGACGTCGGCGTCCTCTCGCGCGTCGTCGCCGGCGAGTTCATGCCGGCGCTCGCGCTGCACGACTCGAAGCTCGACCTCGAGCTGCCCGAGCTGCCGCTGCGCGCGAACGTCGATCCCGAGCGAGTCGCGCAGCTGCTGCGGATCCTGATCGACAACGCGATCACGCACACGCCGCCCGGCACGCCGCTGACCATCGGTGTGGCCAATGGCGCCGGTACCGTGAAGCTCAGTGTCGCCGACGGCGGCCCCGGAATCCCAAGCGACGTCGTCGGGCGGATCTTCGAGCCGTTCTACACCGCGGAGGGCACGCACGGCGCCGGCCTCGGGCTGGCGATCGCGCGCGAGCTCGCAGAGCGCCTGAGCGGCTCGCTCGAGGTGAGCTCGAGCGACCAGGGCACGGTATTCACGCTGACCTTGGTCGGCGCGCCAACACCAGGCGTTGAGTGATCCGGCCCAGGGCGGCTCACCGGCCAGCGTGAGCGGTCGGCGCCGGATCAGGGTATAAGACGGCCGTGATCGCTCTCGCGCCCTCCAGTCGTACGCTGTGGCCCTTGTGAGCGAACGGCGGCGACTGGTGCTCGTCTCGAACCGCGGTCCCGTGACTTTCGAGGCCGACGGCTCGGCGACTCGCGGAAGCGGCGGGCTCGTGACAGCCCTGACCGGGCTCGCCTCGCACCGCGAGGTGATCTGGGTTGCGTCGGCGATGACCGAGCACGACGCCGCGGCCGCGGAACGCAACGACAACCGGCCGCTCGAGGTCCGCTCGTCCACGGGCGGCAGCTACCTGGTGCGGCTAGTCGAGTCCGACCCGGAGGCCTACGACCGCTTCTACAACATCTTCGCGAACCCGATGCTGTGGTTCATCCAGCACTACCTCTGGGATCTCTCGAACGCGCCGGACATCCGGCGCAACGAGATCGAGGCTTTCGAGTTCGGCTACAACGTCGTCAACGAGGACCTCGCGCGAGCCGTCGTCGAGGAGGTGGCAGACGTCAGCCAGCCGATCGTGATGGTCCACGACTACCACCTCTACACGCTGCCCGAGCTGTTGCGCCGCGCACGCCCGGACGTTTTCCTGCACCACTTCATCCACATTCCGTGGACGCAGCCGGACGCCTGGCGCGTGCTGCCGACGCGGATCCGCCAGGAGCTCTACGCCGGGCTGCTGGCCAACGACATCATCGGGTTCCACACGAACGCCTACCGGGTCAACTTCATGCTCTGTTGCGAGGAGCTCGTCGACGCGGACGTCGACTGGGACCGCAGCGTCGTCACCTGGAATGGACGTGAGGTGTGGGTGCGCGCCTATCCGCTGCCGATCGACCACGCCGCAACGCTCGCCAGCGCCGAGAGCCCACGCGTCGCCCTGTTCGAAGCGGAGCTGCGCAGGCGCCGCCGCGACTTCATGATCCTGCGGGTCGACCGCGCCGACCTCTCCAAGAACGTGCTGCGCGGGTTCACCGCGTACGACATGTTCCTCGAGCAGCATCCTGAGTTCGCCGAGCGGGTCACGTTCGTCGCGCAGCTGATGCCGTCGCGGACGGACGTCCCCGAGTACGCCGAGTACCTGGAGCGGATCGAGGCGCTCGTGGCGGTCGTCAACCACCGTCACGGCACGCCCGACTGGATGCCAATCCAGCTCAAACTCCGCGACGACCTGGACGAGGCGCTCGCCTCCTACAAGCACTACGACGTGCTGCTCGTCAACGCGATGTTCGACGGCATGAATCTCGTGGCGAAAGAAGGTCCGCTCTTGAACGAGAACGCCGGGGTCTCGATCCTCTCGGAGAACACCGGCGCTCATGACGAGCTCGGCGAGTTCGCGCTCTCGGTCAATCCGTTCGACATCCAGGAGCTCGCCGACTCGATCCACGCCGCTTTGACGATGGACCGCGCCGAGCGCGCGCGCCGGCTCGCGGGGCTGAAGGCGATCGTCACGGCGCGCGACCCGGGCGACTGGATCGACGAGCAGCTCGCGGACATCGACGCGAAGGCCGCGGCGAACGCGACGTAGCGCGCTAGCCGCTTATGCGCGTTGCTACGATGCCCGTTCCCTTGCCCGACGCGCAGACCACATATGACCTCGTGCTGCTGCTCGACCTCTCCGCGACCGACGACGAGCGCGCCAAGGTGCTCGCCGATGTGCGCGCGCAGATCGAGGCGGGCGGGGAGCTCGTTCACGATCAGTCCTGGGGCGAGCGCGCACTCGCCTACCCGATCGACCACAAGGAGCAGGCCCAGTACCACCTGCTGCAGTTCCATGCGCCGGGAGCGGTCGTGGAAGCACTCGAACGCAACCTGCGGATCGCCGACGGAGTGATCCGCCACCGCGTCATCAAGCTTGCCCCAGGGACGCCGGCACCGCCGGAGCACGGGCCGCGAGGCTCGCACAACGCTCCGTCCGCATCGCCCACGGAGAGCGAGCCGATCGCCGCCGCATCCTGAGCGATCCGCGGAAAGAGCGACCTCGATCGCTCTGCCACCACCGATCGGCTCTCTACAGTTGAGTCAAGACAGGCGAACGACTTCAAGGAGCGAGCGAATGGCCGCCAGCAACATCAACGTAGTCGCCATCACAGGCAACCTCACCCGCGATCCGGAGCTGCGCGCGCTGCCGAGCGGCGCATCGGTCTGTGATCTCCGTGTCGCGGTGAACACCCGCCGCAAGAACGGTTCGACCGGCGAGTGGGAGGACAAGCCGAACTACTTCGACGTCAAGGTTTGGGGAGCGCAGGGCGAGAACGCCGCACGCTTCCTCTCCAAGGGTCGCCCGGTCGCGGTCCAGGGCCGGCTCGAGTGGCGCGAGTGGGAGACCCAGGACGGGCAAAAGCGTCAGGCAGTCGATATCATCGCGGACTCCGTCCAGTTTCTCGGCAGCCGCGACGACTCCCAGAACGGGGGCTTCACGGCGACGGCGGCCGGCGGATCGCCGGTCAGCGACGTGCCGATCGACGATCGCGACTTCCAGCCGGCGGCGAGCGCTGTTGGCGTGGGCGACGACGACATCCCCTTCTAGGAGCAGCAACAAGACGCGATGGCAAAGCAGCGAGGAGCAGCCAAGGAGAAGCCGGCCCGGCGCCGTGACAAGCGTGGCGGCGTCACGGGTGGGCGGCGCAAACCCTGCCAGCATTGCCGTGACAAGGTCGAGCAGGTCGACTACAAGGACGTCGCGATGCTGCGCAAGTTCATCTCCGAGAAGGGCAAGATCCGCTCGCGCCGGATCACCGGCGCCTGCCGCCGCCATCAGAACCAGATCGCGCGCGCCGTCAAGCGCGCGCGAGAGCTTGCGCTGCTGCCGTACGTGAACGAGGGCGCAAGCGAGGGCCCGAGCGGCCGCCGCGAGCGCGAACGCTAGGCCGATGCCGCAGGCGATCCTGCTCACGGACGTCGATAACCTCGGCGAGCGCGGCGCGGTGGTAGAGGTCTCGAAGGGCTACCTCCGCAACTACCTCGAGCCACGCAAGCTCGCCCAGCCCGCGACCGCCGGCGCGATCGCCGCCGCAAGCCAGCGGGCGGCGGCGGCCAAGCGCGCTGCCGAGCAGGCCGCCGAACAGGCCCAGGAGACGGCCGCCCTGCTTTCGCGCACGGTGTTGACCATCGCGCAGCAGGCCGGTGACGACGGGCGCCTGTTCGGGTCGGTCACACCCCAGGACATCGTCGACGCGATCGCCGAGGCCCGCGGCTTCAAGCTCGACCGCCGCGGCGTCCAGCTCGAGGAGCCGATCCGCAACGTCGGGACCTACATGGTCGTCGTCGAGATCGTTCCCGACGTGCACGCCACGATCAAGACGATCGTCAGCGCAGCGTAGGGACCCCGGCCCGTCGGCGGCCGTCGCGCCGCACAAGCCCTCTTTTTCGCGCGCGCACCCGGTTGCCTGACGCTGCAATGGGATGAGCACCTCGGCCGCCTCGAGGGCGTTGTCGAGCGCCGCTCAGATCACCCACGCTGAGGGAGTCGCGTCCGCGCGAGGGCCTAGTCTCGAACAAGTGTTCGTGAAGGCTACCTGTCGAGATTATTTGGGCGGCGCGTGCGGTATTCGCGCTGCGCGCGGCGAGGCGGGGACCGTACCGTGACGTCAGTTGTGAGCACGCCCGCCCGCGCAGTCGAGAAGCCGCAGCTCAAGGTCGCGCAGGCGCTCGCCCCCCCGCACAACATCGAGGCCGAGGAGTCGGTGCTCGGCGCGATCCTCTTGTCGGAACGCACGATGTACTCGCTCGTGATCGAGGAGGGACTGCGCGGCGAGGACTTCTACAACCTGCGCAATGAGCTGATCTACGGGGCGATGCTCGGGCTGTACGAGCGGTCCGAGCCGATCGACGTGTTGACGGTAATCGACGCGCTGCGCTCCGCCGGGACGCTCGAGCGCGCCGGCGGGGCCGAGGCGGTCGAGGCGCTTTCGGGGGCGGTGCCGAACGTCGCGAACCTCCGCCACTACGCCCAGATCGTCAAGGAGACGGCGCTGCTGCGGCGCCTGCTCGGTGCCACCTACGAGATCCAGTCGAGCGTGCTCGACAGGCGCGCGCCCGCACGCGAGGTCTGCGAGCGGGCCGAGCGGCTCGTGCTCGAGGTCGCCCACGACGAGAGCCAGCAGGACTTCCGCTCGATCTCCTCAGTGCTCCACCAGGAGCTCGACAAGCTCCACGACCTTTCGCGCGCCGGGACCTCGCTGACCGGCACGCCCTCCGGCTTCGCGGACCTCGACGGGATCACGGGGGGCTTCCAGCCCGGCAACCTGATCGTCATCGCCGCGCGCCCCTCGATGGGCAAGTCCTCGCTCGTCACCTGCATCGCCGAGAACGCGGCAATCAACTTCGGCAAGCCGGTCGCGCTCTTCAGCCTCGAGATGTCCGAGCCCGAGCTCGCACAGCGCTTCATCGCCTCGCAGGCGGGCGTGAAGGGAGACGAGCTGCGCAAGGGCCGCGTCAGCGAGGAGCGCTGGCCGAAGATCGTCAAGGCGAGCTCGCGCCTGGCCTCCGCGCCGTTGTGGGTCGATGACTCCTCGGACATCGGCCTGCTCGAGATCCGCGCGAAGACGCGCCGTCTGCACGCGCAGCACCCCGATGGCCTTGGGCTCGTGATCGTCGACTACCTCCAGCTGCTCCGCGCCGAGACGCGCAGCGAGAATCGCGCCGAGGTGATCGGCCAGATGTCGCGCGGCCTCAAGCTCCTCGCGGGCGAGCTGCGCGTCCCGGTGATCGCCCTCTCCCAGCTCAATCGCGGCGTCGAGGCGCGCACCGACAAACGGCCGCTGCTATCGGATCTACGCGAGTCGGGCGCCGTCGAACAGGACGCCGACGTCGTGATCTTCATCTACCGCGACGACTACTACAACCAGGACTCCGAGCGCCCCGGCGAGGCGGACCTCTTGATCTCAAAGCACCGCAACGGCGCGCTCGGCACCGTGACGCTGACGTTCCTGCCCGAGTACCCGCGCTTCATGTCTTACTCACGCGATTGACCCGCGGAGCGGGTCAATCGCGTGAAGCCGAGCAGCGCTCTGGTGGTTGTTGGCGGCGCGTAACGCCCGCCCGCGCGCCTCACGGCGTGAGCAGCTCGCCCGCGAGCAGGCTGAACATCACTGTGTCGCGCCGGCCGCCGCGGTAGGGGACGTGGCCGCGCAGCACTCCTTCGCGCGTGAAGCCGCAGTGCTCGGCGACGCGCTGGGAGGCCTCGTTGTCGGGCCCGCAGGTCAACTCGAGGCGCGCGATCTCGAGCTTCGCGAACGCGTGGCGCGCGAGCAGGCGCACGGCGTGAGTGGCGATTCCGTGCCCGCGCGCCTCGGGCAGGACCCAGTAGCCGACGGACGCACGTCCGTGGCCGCGTTCGATCGCGTAAAGCGAGCCGCCGCCGATCACCCTCGCCGGACTTGCCGGCTCGACGAAGGCGAAGTGGAGCTCCTCCCCGCGCCGGCGCGCTTCCTCCTGCTCGAGGAAGAAACGGCGCGCCGCCCGCGCCGTGATGCTCGCCTCGTCCGGCCATTCGAATTGATCCACGGATTCGCCGCGCGCGAGCAGTGCCGCCGGGACCTCGAGCTCCGCCCACGGTCGCAGCAGCACGACCTCATCGGCGAGCGGCCGGTCCGGATAGCGCAGCTCTGACACGCCTTGACGATACGACTCGTTGACGCAAACTGGCGTCTTCGCCCGACGACCCCGCCGCCCCGCGCCCTATCCTCGAAGACATGGACAGGCTAGCCGGCAGCCGCGCCCCGCGCTGCGAGTTCGGGCTCTGTGACGGGTCGGGGTTCGTGGTTGACGAGGAGTCCGCGGTCGCGCGGGACTGCCGCTGCCGGCGCTCGCGGATCGCCGCCGCACACGTGCGCGCACTCGAGGCGAGGATCCCGCGGCGCTACCGCGCGATCTCGTTCGAACATTCGGATGTGATCGACATGGACCGGCGCTTCCCGACCCAGGTGCGCGCGGTCCGCTCGTTCGTGCGCGGCATCGAGGAGAACCTCGACAAGGGGCGCGGCCTCTGGTTGACCGGCGGATACGGCACCGGCAAGACCGCCCTCGCGATGATCGTCTCGCGCGCCGCGATCGACGCGGGTCGGTCGGTCGCGATCTACTCGTGCCCGCGACTGCTGAACGTGATCCGCGAGTCGATCGATACCGGCGGCGTGATCGAGTTCCTCGATCGGCTCGCCAACGCAGACCTGCTGCACATCGACGACCTCGGCGCCGAACACCGAACTGACTGGGTGCTCGAGCAGCTGTACACGATCCTCAACGCGCGCTACCAGGACGAGCGCGCGGTCATCGTCACCTCGAACCTCGATCCGCTCGAGCTCGGCGAGCAGCTGGGTGAGCGCATCGTCTCCCGCCTCGAGGGCGCGTGCGAGCTGTTGCCGTTCTACGGCGCCGACGCGCGCCGGGTGGACTACGCGCAGCTGCGGGGGCCGGCCGCGAGCGCGACTGCCGTGTAGCAGGCCTCGCTCGAGCGCCGGATGGTCCGCGCAGCCTAGACTCCTGGTTGTGCCGGGGATCGTGATCGTAGGGGCCCAGTGGGGCGATGAAGGCAAGGGGAAGATCACCGACCTGCTTGCGCAGCAGGCCGATGCCGTCGTGCGCTTTCAGGGCGGTAACAACGCGGGGCATACGATCGTCCGCGACGGCACCGTGTGGAAGTTCCATCTGGTCCCATCGGGGATCCTCTATCCCGGCAAGCGCTGCATCGTCGGCAACGGCGTCGTGATCGACCCGAAGGTGCTGATCGGCGAGATCCACGAGCTGCGCGCTCGGCGGATCGACACGCGCGGCCTGAAGATCTCGGCTAACGCTCACGTGATCATGCCCTACCACCGCCTGCTCGACACGGCTGGCGAGGCGCGACTCGGCAAGCTGCAGATCGGCACGACGAAGCGCGGCATCGGCCCCGCCTACGCGGACAAGGCGTCGCGGCTGGGGATCCGGGTGCAGGACCTACTCGACGAGAAGATCCTCAAGAAGAAGATCGCGACCGCGCTCGAGCCGCACAAGCTCGCGCTGCGTCCGTACGAGCGCGAGCCCGAGCTGGACCTGCACACGATGAACGAGGAGTATCTGACCTACGGCCGCCAGCTGCAGGAATACGTCGCCGACACGACGCGCCTCGTCTGGGACGCGCTCGAGCAGGGCGACCTCGTCCTGTTCGAAGGCGCGCAGGGGACGATGCTCGACATCGACCACGGCACCTATCCGTTTGTCACCTCGTCGAACCCGGTCGCCGGTGCAGCGTGCGTCGGCGCCGGCGTCGGCCCGCGTGACATCGACGAGATCTGGGGCGTCTGCAAGGCATACACGACGCGCGTCGGAGCGGGTCCTTTCCCGACCGAGCTGGCGGACGAGATGGGTGAGCGGATCCGCGAGCGCGGCAACGAGTACGGAACCACAACGGGGCGTCCGCGACGGACGGGCTGGCTCGACCTCGTCGCGCTGCGCTACGCCGCGCGCCTGAACACGCTTTCAGCGCTCGCGATCACGAAGCTCGATGTGCTGTCCGGCCTCGACAAGGTCTTCGTCTGCACTAGCTACAGCGGCGAGGACGACGCCGCCTTCGATGAGTACCCCTACCACCAGTCGGTGCTCCATCACGCCCGCGGCGAGCTGATCGAGCTCGAGGCCTGGAGTGAGGACATCAGCGACTGCCGCAGCGAGGAGGAACTGCCGGCGCCCGCGCGGGACTTCCTGGCGTTCGTTGCCGACTTCGTTGGCGCGCCGATCGCAATGATCAGCGTTGGCCCTGGCCGCGACCAGACGATCTGGACAAGCACGGGAGCCGAGTCGCTGCTCGGAAGGGCGGCGCTAGCCGCCGAATGAGCCGGACGCGCGCACCCCGTGCGCCGGTGGAGGTCCGCGATGAACAGCTCTCGTCGCCCGTCGCGCAAGAGCTGATCGCAGCTTTGAACGCCGAGCTGCTGGCGCTCTACCCGCCAGAGGAGTGCTTCCACGACCTGGCGGAGGACGAGGTCGCGCCAGGACAGGGACGCTTCCTCGTCGCTTGGGAAGGGGACCTGCCCGTCGGCTGCGGCGCGATTCGCCGGCTCGAGGACGGACGGGCCGAGCTCAAGCGCATGTACGTGGTGGCGGAGCGGCGTGGCCGCGGTATCTCGCGCGCCGTGCTTGAAGCACTCGAAGCCACCGCGCGCGAGCTCGGGGCGTCGAGCATCGTGCTCGAGACCGGCGTGCGCCAGCCGGCTGCGATCGGGCTCTACGGCTCCGCGGGATACGTCCCGATACCGGCGTTCGGCGCATATGTGACGTCGGCTTCGAGCGTGTGCATGGAGCGCCGGATCGACGGGGTTAGCCGCGCCTGAGGTGCCGGCGGCGCCGGCGCTCGACGTTGGCGGTCGGCGTCGTCGACGACAGCACACCGGCCGGAAGCGAGCTGAGCGCAGGCGCCGTTCCCCGGCGCGCCTAGGCAACGCCGCAGCTCAGTGCTGCGCGATCGCCGCGACGACGCGCTCGGCCGCGCGGCCGTCACCGTAAAGGTGCGGGTGCGCCGATGGCGCCGGCTTGGCCAGCGCGGCGCGCGCTGCGGCGCCGTCGAGACCGACGAGCGTGTTCCAGCCGGTGGCGACGGTCTCCGTCCACTCAGTCTCACCGCGTAGCGTGACGCAGGGAACGCGCGCGAGGTAGGCCTCCTTTTGGACGCCTCCCGAATCCGTCAGCACCGCCCGCGCATGGTGGAGGAGCGTCGCAAACTCGAGGTATCCCAATGGCGCCGCAAGGAGCGCGGCGCGCTTGGCGCGTGCGAGCAATCCGTGCTGGCGCAGACGCGTGCGCGTCCGCGGGTGCAGCGGCAGCAGGACGGGGCGGTCGAGGTTCTCGAGCAGATCGACGAACGCACTGAGATGTTCGCGGTCGTCGACGTTGCCGGCGCGGTGCGCCGTCGCGAGCAGGTACTCGCCCGATCGCAGGCCGAACTGGCGGAGCACGCTCTCACCCAACGCCGCCACGCGCTCGCGCGTCGCGAGCGCCACATCCACCATCACGTCGCCAACCACGACCACCTCGCCCGGAGCCTGCTCCTTGTGCAGCTGTGCGGCAGCGCGCTCGCTCGAGCAGAGCAGGAGGCTTGCAAGCTGATCGGTGAGCACGCGGTTTCGCTCCTCCGGCATGGCGCGGTCGAAAGAGCGCATTCCGGCCTCGACGTGCACCAGGGGGATACCGAGATCGGCGGCGCCAAGTGCGCCGGCGAGCGTCGAGTTCGTATCGCCATAGACGAGAACCGCGTCGGGGTGGAGCTTCGCCAAGAGCGGCGCGAGCTTTCGCAGCATTCGCGCGAGCTGCGAGGAGTTGCTCGCACCGGCGACGCGGAGCTCGTGCTCGGGCGGCGGGAGCTCGAGCTCTTCGAAGAAGACCGTGGACAGATCGGCGTCGTGGTGCTGTCCTGTATGAATCAGGATCTCCTCGTGGCGAGTGCGCAGCTGGCGCGAGACGGCCGAGGCCTTGACGAACTGCGGCCGGTTGCCGAGCACGGTCGCGACGCGCATCAGCCCGCCGTGACCGCTGCGATCCGCGCGCGCAGCGCCGTGGCAAGGCCGAGCGTGAGCGGACCCGGTGCCGGGAGCTCGCGCTCGTCGATCCTTCGCACCGGCATGACCTCCGCGACCGACGAAGCGATGAAAGCCTCGTCGATCGACTCGAGCTCGTCGACCGTGATCGGCTGCTCATCGACATCGGCGAGCTCGAGCACCAGTGCACGAGTGATCGAATCGAGAATGCGCTCCGACAGGGGCGGGGTGACGATCGCGCCCGCCTCGACCGCAAAGAACGACGCCGTCGGGCATTCGAGAACGCGTCGGTGCGGGCTCACGAGCAACGCCTCGTCGAAGCCGCGCTCGCGAGCGAGCCGCGAGGCGAGCATGTTCGCCGCATAGGAGAGCGACTTGACCCCGTCGAGCACGCGTGTCGGTGAGTAGGTGACGCTCGCGAGTGCGACGCTTTCGCCAAGCACGGGCAGCGCCTCGAGCATGGCGATCCGCCGGCCGCCGCGCGTCACGATCAGTCGCAGCAGTGCGCCGCCCGGGTTGGGCTCGGCGAGGATCCTCTCGATGTCCGCGCGCACCGCCTCAATGTCGAGGGGGAGCCGCAGTCCCGCGGCCGAGTTCGCCAGTCGCGCGAGGTGGCGCTCGAGCGCGAACGGCACCCCGTCGTAGAGTCGAATGACCTCGAACACTCCATCGCCGCGCACGAGACCCTCGTCGCTGACGGGGATCCGTGCCTCGGCAAGGGGGGTGAGCACGCCATCGATGCACGCCAGCGGCGCCGGCGTAGCCGTCGCGGGACCGGCCTGCTGAGCCGTGCTGGGACGGCCTTCTCGGCTGCTCATCGCGCGCGTGTTGTACCGCGTCGCGCGCACCGGGAGCAACGTCGAAGCCAGAGCGCCGCGCGAGAGCGAGCGCATCTCGAGCCCGCGAGGATGACGACTCCGCGCGGGATCGGGCCCGTCAGCCCTGGCCTAGGCGCTCACCGAAGCCAGCGCGATCAAGGCGCTGACCGGCGCGTGGCGCGAAGCGAGCACACAGGTGTGGCCGTCGCGACGCCAGGTGACGACGCTCGCCCTGCCGTCGGGGATCGTCCAGTAGCTGACGCCGCCACGCGTCGCCGCACGCCGCGCGCCGGTGATACGCAGCGCGGCGCCACCGACGATCGCGTAGCCAACGCGCTCATAGCCTTCGGCGGTGTAATAGACGGTCTCGACGTGCTGGCCGCCGAGCGTGTCGATCCGCGAGCCGCTGGTCCGCCAGCCGCGAGTGGACCAGTTGGGGAACGCCACCCGGTCGATCGCGACGCCGAGCAGCGCGTGGTCGTGCGAGCTCACCCCCGGGGGAACGCCGTCACCGGTCGCGAGCGCGATCGCGACGACGCTGCGCACGTTCGCGTGCCCGACCGGTCGGGCGATCGCGAATACGAGGAGCGCGATCAGAACGACCGTCACGATCGCGATACGGCTGGTCGGCCGCGCGCGCCGGCGCGCCGTGGGCGGCTCAGGCGCGACGAGGCGCTGATGCAGGCTCGCCGGCGCGCCAACGTCGAGCGAGGCGAGCATCGCGACCACCCGGCGCTGCTCGGCAAGCTCCGCGGCGAGCTCCGGCGAGCGCGCCACGGCGGCCTCGAGCCGCGCCCGCTCGGCCTCGGTCGCGCTGCCGTCCGCAAGCCGCGTGATCGCGGCCTGTTCCGCAGCCTTCTTGTTAGCGCGCAAGATCATTCGTCTCTAAGACGCACGGCGGGGGTGGTTCCTTCCCGGTCGGTCGGTGCGAGCTGACGCGCCAGCCGCTGCCGGGCTCGGTAGAGCCGCGTCGTGATTGTTGCCTCTCGCGTACCGAGGGCGCGCGCGGCCTCGGCATAGGAGAGACCGACGATGTCGACGGCGATCAGCGCCAAGCGGAAGCTCTCCTCGAGTTGCGCAACCGCGGCGAGCACCTCGCTCGCGGCCAGTGCCGCTTCAGGCGCTGTGCGCGGGTCGCTCGCCTCGAGCGGGAGATCCTCGATCGCCGTGGCCACGATCGAGGGCCGCCGCGCCGCCTTCCGACGGTCGCTGAGGAACGTGTTGCGCAGCGCATGCATAAGGTAGGCGAGCTCGTTCTCGCCGCGCAAGATCCGTGGGCGCGCGAGCACGCGTGCGAACGTCTCCTGCACGAGATCCTCGGCATCGTGGGGCGAGCCACACAACGCCCAGGCGGCACGGTAGAGCCGATCTGTGTGAGCCGCGAGCGAGTCCGGATCCAGCACCAGGCGACTGTAGCGGCCGCGGCGCACCGCAGCTGCCATCCTGGCGCGGTGGGCGAGCACGACGGCCGTTATGCACCGAGTCCGAGCGGACCACTGCACCTCGGCAACCTCCGTACGGCGCTGATCGCCTGGCTCTTCGCACGCTCGCACGGGGGGCGCTTCCTGCTGCGGATCGAGGATCTCGACCCACAGCGCTCCCGTCCCGAGCACGAGCGCGCCCAACTGCGCGAGCTGCGCGCGATCGGCCTCGACTGGGACGGGCAGATCGTCCGCCAGAGCGCGCGCCGGGAGCGCCACCGCGAGGCCTCCGAAGAGTTGCGCCGCGCAGGCCGCGCGTACCCCTGCTGGTGTACACGGACGGAGGTGCGGCTCGCCGCGTCCGCGCCGCACGTCGGCAATCGTAGTGGCGCCTACCGCGGCACCTGTCGCGCGCTTTCGCAGAGCGAGCGTGCGGCGCGCCGGCGTGCGTCTGCGCCGCGCGCGTGGCGCCTTGACGCGCGCGCGACGACGGTGTCCTTCACGGACCGTCTGCACGGCGCGCAGGCCCGGGCGGTCGACGACTTCGTCCTCTGGCGCGGCGACGACGTTCCGGCATACAACCTCGCGGTCGTCGTCGATGATGCCGATCGGCGCATCGGCGAGGTCGTCCGCGGCGATGACCTCCTCGAATCGACGCCCCGACAGGTGCTGCTTGCCCAGCTGCTCGGGCTTCCGGTCCCGCGCTACGTACACGTCCCGCTGATCCTCGGCCCGGATGGCCGCCGGCTCGCCAAGCGCCACGGCGCGGTCACGCTCGAGGAGCGCCTCGCCGCCGGCGAGAGCCCCGCGCAAGTCGTCGGCTTCCTCGCCGCCAGCGCCGGGCTGGCTTCACCCGGGGCACGGCTCGGGGCTCGCGACCTGATCGCTGCCTTCGATCCTGAACGCCTCGGGCGCACGCCCACCACGCTGGCAGGGCCGGTTCCGTAGCCGTATCACGGGAAAACCACAACTCCGCCCCAAGACAGGCGAGAATAATCGAGACAGATGGCTGAGCTCGCCTCCTGCACACTCGAACGCGAGGCTTTCGACAGCCTCTTCGAGGCACTCGAGAGGCGCGGCTACGGCGTGATCGGACCCCGCGTGCGCGACGGGGCCATCGTGTACGACCGGATCGCGGCAAGCTCCGATCTGCCGGTCGGCTTGACCGACGAGCAGGACGGAGGCCACTACAGGCTGGTGCCGCGCGAAGACGCGGCGCTGTTCGGCTACAACGTCGGGCCGCACTCGTGGAAGCGCTTCCAGCTTCCCGCGCAGCGAACACTCTGGCGCGGCAAGCTCGACGAGGACGGCAACCTCAGCGACATCGTGGAGGGCCCCGCCGAGCCGGAGCGCCTCGCGTTCCTCGGCGCGCGCTCGTGCGAGCTCCACGCGATGGGGATCCTCGACCGCGTGCTGCTCGGCGGCTCGCATCCCGACCCCGCCGAGCGCGCCGCGCGCGAGGGCGTATTCATCGTCGCGGTGCAGTGCAGTCAGGCCGGCGGGACTTGCTTCTGCGCATCGATGGGAACCGGTCCGACGGCGCAGAGCGGGTTTGACATCGCGCTGACCGAGGTCATCGAGGACGGCCGCCACTACTTCGTGACAGCGCCCGGCAGCGATGCGGGGCGCGAGCTGCTCGCCGAGCTTCCGACCAGCGCGGCGGGCGCCGCGGAGGAGGGCGCTGCGAGCGCCGCCCACGCTCGCGCGGCTGCGCAAATGGGCCGCGAGCTCGACATCACCGACATCCGCGAGCTGCTCTACCGCAACTACGACCATCCGCGGTGGAACGAGGTCGCCGAGCGCTGCCTGACGTGCGGCAACTGCACGATGGTCTGCCCGACGTGCTTCTGCACGAGCGTCGAAGACGTGACCGACCTCGAGCGCACCAGCGTGGAGCGCGTCCAGCGCTGGGATTCGTGCTTCACGATCGACTATTCGCACATCCACGGCGGCGCAGTCCGCCAGTCGGCACACTCGCGCTACCGCCAGTGGATGACGCACAAGCTCGCGACCTGGATCGACCAGTTCGGCAGCTCCGGCTGCGTCGGCTGCGGGCGCTGCATCACCTGGTGCCCGGTCGGCATCGACATCACCGAGGAGGCGCGAGCGATCCGAGCAAGCGAGGAGGCAGTCCATGCAGGCGCTAGATGAGCTAATCGCACACGTCCCGACGTTCGCCGGGTTGTCGGAGGAGCAGCTGAAGCTGATCGGCGGCTGCGGGCGCAACCGTCACATCGGAGCTGGCGAGATGCTGTTCGCGGAGGGCGATCCGGCTGATCACTTCTTCCTCATCCGCCGCGGCTTAGTCGCGCTCGAAGTGCATGCACCTGGCCGCGGCCCATTAAGAATTGAGACGCTCGAGCACGGCGAGGTGGTTGGCTGGTCCTGGCTGTTCGCTCCCTACCGCTGGCAGCTCGACGCCCGCGCGCTCGAGGCGTGCGAGCTGATCGAGTTCGACGCGGCCTGCCTGCGCGGCAAGGTGGCGGAGGACCACGAGCTCGGCTACCAGCTGATGTCGCGCTTCGCCGCCAACGTAATCAGTCGCCTCCAGGCGACCCGTTTCCAACTACTCGATGTCTATGGCAAGTCTGAAGTCACCGCCTGAGCGCGAGCGCCACGACGAGCCCGGGCCGATGGTCCCGGAGCCGTTCGTAGTGCGCTCGAAGCGCCAGGACACGAGCGACACGTGGACGCTCGAGCTGACCTCGGTTGCCGACGACGCCGGGCTGCACTTCGCGCCAGGCCAGTTCACGATGATCGAGGCCGGCGGCTCGGGCGAGGTCCCGATTTCGATCAGCGGCGACCCCGGCGAGCCCGACGTGCTCGTACACACCGTTCGCTCCGTTGGGCTTGCGACGCAGGCGATCTGCAAGGCCCAGCCGGGTCAGGTGCTTGGCGTTCGCGGGCCGTTTGGCAACTCCTGGCCGGTCGAGCTGCTCGAAGGCCGCGACGTTGTCGTCGCCGCGGGCGGGATCGGGCTCGCGCCGCTGCGCCCGGCAATCCTCGCGATGATCGCCAACCGCGAGCGCTACGGCAGACTCGTGCTGCTCTATGGCGCGCGCACGGCGAGCCAGATGCTCTACGTCGACGAGCTCGAGCGCTGGCGCGAGGAAGGCTTCGAGGTCCACGCGACGGTCGACAGCGCGGGGCCGGAGTGGCTCGGTCACGTTGGGGTTGTCACGCGGCTGATTGGCCGCGCACGGCTCACGGCGAGCTTCGCCGGCCTGACCTGCGGTCCCGAGATCATGATGCGCCTGACGGCGCTTGCGCTCGCGGACTTCGGCATCGACGGCGAGCAGCTGTACGTGTCGACCGAGCGCAACATGCAGTGCGGCATCGGTCACTGCGGACACTGCCAACTCGGTCCCTGGCTGCTCTGCCGTGACGGCCCGGTCTTCGACTGGCAGACGCTCGCCCACTGGCTCCAACTGAGGGACGTCTGATGGCCAAGGCAAAGGTTGCCGTTTGGAAGTTCTCGTCCTGCGACGGCTGCCAGCTCAGCCTGCTCGACTGCGAGGACGATCTGCTCGCGCTCGCCGGGCAGATCGACATCGCCTACTTCCTCGAGGCGACGAGCGAGGTGGTCGAGGGGCCCTACGACGTCTCGATCGTCGAGGGCTCGATCACGAACCTGCACGATGCCGAGCGCATCCACGAGGTGCGCGAGCAGTCGGGCGCGCTGATCACGATCGGCGCCTGCGCGACCGCCGGCGGGATCCAGGCGCTGCGCAACTTCGCCGACGTCGGGGAGTACACGCGCGTCGTCTACGCCTCGCCCGAGTACATCAGCACGCTGCGCGACTCGACGCCGATCAGCGCCCACGTCCCGGTCGACTTCGAGCTGCGGGGATGCCCGATCAACAAAGCGCAGCTGCTCGAGGTGATCGGTGCGCTGCTCGCCGGGCGCCGGCCGCGCGTGCGAGAGCACAGCGTCTGCGTCGAATGCAAGCAGCGCGGCACCGTGTGCGTGATGGTCGCCCACGGAACGCCTTGCCTTGGCCCCGTCACCCACGCCGGCTGCGGCGCGATCTGCCCGGCGTATGACCGCGGTTGCTTCGGCTGCTACGGACCGATGGAGTCGCCCAACGCCGCTGCGCTCAACGCGCAACTCGCGGTGAACGGCGCCGAGCAGATCGACCTGTTTCGCCTTTACCGCACGTTCAACGCCGCGGCCCCGGCGTTCAAGGAGGCGAGCGAACTGTGAGCGAAGCCCAGCGCACGCGCACGATCCGCACCGACTACCTCGCGCGCGTCGAGGGCGAGGGTGCGATGTATGTGAAGATCGACGGCACCGAGATCGTCGACGTCAAGCTGCGGATCTATGAGCCGCCGCGCTTCTTCGAGGCCCTGCTGCGCGGGCGTGCCTTCACCGAGGCGCCCGACATCACCGCGCGGATTTGCGGCATCTGCCCGGTCGCCTACCAGACCAGCGCGGTCCGTGCGATGGAGGACGCGTGCGGGATCACGATCGACGAGGGGCCGATTCGCGACCTGCGCCGGCTGCTCTACTGCGCTGAGTGGATCGAGAGCCACGCGCTGCATGTCTACATGCTGCACGCCCCGGACTTCCTCGGCTACACGGGCGCGGTCGAGATGGCGGCCGACCACCGCGAGATCGTCGAGCAGGGCTTGCGGATGAAGAAGCTCGGCAACGAGATCCTCGAAATCGTCGGCGGTCGCGCGATCCATCCGATCAACGTCCGCGTCGGCGGCTTCTACAAGGCGCCCGCGCAGGCGGAGGTCCGCGGCCTGCGCGACGAGCTCCAGGCGGTACGGGAGATCGCGCTCGACACTGTCCGCTGGACCTCGAAGCTCGACTTCCCCGACGTCGAGCGCGAGACCGATCTGCTCGTGCTCAGCCACCCCGGCGAATACCCGATCGAGCGCGGCGAGATCGTCACCGGCGGCGGGCTGCGCTTCCCGGTCGCTCACTTCGGCGAGCACGTCGTCGAAGAGCACGTCGAGCACTCGAACGCACTCCACGCGCGCCTTCATGGAGCGAGCTACCTGACCGGCCCGCTCGCGCGCTTCAACCTCGCCGCCGACCGGCTCCGGCCGGTCGCGCAGGAGGCCGCGCGCGAGGCCGGCCTGCGCGCGCCCACCTTCAACCCTTTCAAGAGCATCATCGTGCGCTCGGTCGAGCTCGTCGAGGTGCTCGACGAGGCGGTCGAGCTTGCCGAGCGCTACGAGGAGCCGGACGCTCCCTTCGTGGACGTGCAGCCGCGCCGCGGCGTCGGCCATGGCGCCAGCGAGGCGCCGCGCGGCCTGCTCTACCACCGCTACGAGATCGACGACGAGGGCACGATCCTCGACGCCCAGATCGTCCCGCCGACCTCGCAGAACCAGCTCGCGATCGAGGAAGACCTTCGCGCGGTCGTAACCGAGGGTATTGACCTGCCCGACGAGCAGCTACGGCTGCGCTGCGAGCAGGCCATCCGCAACCACGACCCCTGCATCTCCTGTGCGACCCACTTCCTCGAGCTCACCGTCGACCGCTCCTAGCGTCCTCGTCATCGGCGTCGGCAACCGCTACCGCAGCGACGACGCTGCGGGGCTGGAGGCGGTCCGCATGTTGCGCAACCAAGGCCTGCGAGCGGCCGAGTTCGAGGGCGAACCAATCGGCTTGCTCGACATCTGGGAAGGCGCGGGGTGCGCGATCGTGATCGACGCCGTATCTTCAGGTGCCGACGCAGGGACGATTCAGCGCCTGGACGCCACCGTCGAGCCGCTTCCCGCATCGGTGGCTGGTGCCCCCTCGACGCACGCCGTCGGTCTCGGCCAGGCGATCGAGCTCGGCCGCGCCCTGGGGCGCCTGCCGGGCAGATTGATCGTTTACGGCATCGAGGGCGATAGGTTCACCGCCGGCGAGGAGCTCTCCCCGCGCGTCGCAGACGCTCTGAAGAGCCTCGTCGAGCAAGTCCACGAAGAGGTGCTGCATACAGAGGACGGAGGGGCCGAAGGGCCGACCGACGATGCATGAAGCCACGCTGCTCAAGGACATCATGAACAAGCTCGAGCGGATCGCCGACGAGCAGGGGGTGGCGCAGATCAGCGCCGTCCACCTGCAGCTCGGGGCGCTCGCGCACATTTCGCCCGAGCACCTACGCGAGCATTTCGAGGAGGCGTCGCGCGGAACGCGCGCCGAGGGGGCGCGCGTCGAGATCGAGGAGAAGGGCGAGATCGATGACCCGCACGCCCAGGACATCCTGCTGACCGCCATCGAGGTCCCCGACTAATGCCTGCCTCGCCGCTCCCGGAGCGCCGTAGGGTGCGAGTGACGGGGGTGGTTCAGGGGGTTGGGTTCCGGCCGTTCGTTCACGCCCTGGCGCACCGCCACGAGCTCACAGGCCACGTGCGAAACGACGGCGGGGTCGTCGTCACCGAGGTCGAGGGACCGCCCGCGGCGCTCGAGCGCTTCGCCCTGGCGATCGCCGCGGAGGCGCCGCCGCTCGCGCGCGTCGCGACGGTCGAGGTCGAGCTGCTGCCCGTCACCGGGGCCCAGGGCTTCGAGATCCGGCGCAGCACGGGCGCGGCAGCGCCCGGCGCGACCCCGCTGCCGCCGGACGTCGCCACCTGCGCGGAATGCGTGCGCGAGCTGTTCGACCCCGCCAATCGCCGCTACCGCCATCCGTTCATCACCTGCACGCACTGCGGACCGCGCTTCACGATCGTCAAGAGCCTGCCCTACGACCGTGCGCACACGACGATGGCGCAGTTCCCGCTATGCGAACGCTGTCGAGCCGAGTACGAGGATCCGCGCGACCGTCGCCACCATGCGGAGACGATCTGCTGCCCGGATTGCGGGCCGCAACTACGCCTGGGGCTCGACGCGGCGCTGGCGATCCTGCGCGACGGCGGCATCCTCGCCGTAAAGGGCCTCGGCGGCTACCACCTCGCGTGCGATGCGACCAACGAGGCGGCCGTGGCGCGGCTGCGCGAGCGCAAGCAGCGTGAGGCGAAGCCGCTCGCGGTCATGACCACCGCGCCCGCACAGCTCGTCCGACTGACCGCCGCCGAGCGCGCCCTGCTCGAGTCGCCGGCGCGCCCGATCGTCATCGCGCGCCGGCGCGCAAGCTCTCCGCTCGCAGCGTCCGTCGCCCCGGACAGCCGCTGGGTCGGCGTGATGACGCCCTACACGCCGCTCCATCACCTGCTGGTGGCCGATGCGGGGCGGCCACTCGTGATGACGAGCGGAAACCTCACCGACGAGCCGATCTGCATCGACGACGACGAGGCACGTCGGCGCCTGCGGTGGCTGGCCGACGCCTTTCTCGACCACGACCGCCCGATCCACCGCCGCTGCGAGGACTCCGTCGTGCGCGCCGCCTTTCCGATCCGTCGCTCGCGCGGCCACGCGCCGGACTGGCTCGCGCTGCCGGTGGCGGCCCGCCACCCGCTGCTCGCCGCTGGCGCCGAGCTGAAGGCAACCTTCTGCGTGGCCCACGGGCAGCGCGCGTGGCTATCGGCGCACCTCGGAGACCTCGACGCGCCCGCGGCGCGCGAGGCGTTCGCGGCCGACGTTGCACTCACGCTCGAAGCGCTCGCGCTGCGACCCGAGATCATCGCCTGCGACCTGCACCCCGACTACGCCTCAACGCGCTGGGCGCTCGAACAGGACGCAGAGCTCGTGCGCGTGCAGCACCACCACGCGCACGCCGCTGCCTGCCTCGCCGAACACGGCGTGACCGCGCCGGCCCTCGCACTCGTCTTCGACGGGACGGGCCTCGGCAGCGACGGCACGCTTTGGGGCGGGGAGCTGCTGCGCTGCGACCTCGCTGGGTTCGAGCGGCTCGCCCATCTGGAGCCGGTCGCCCTGCCCGGCGGCGAGGCGGCGATTCGCGAGCCGTGGCGGATCGCCGGTGCCTACCTCGAGCGCGCGCGCAGGCCGGTGCCGTTCGAGCGCTGGCCCGATGTGCGCCAGGGCCTGCGCATCGGCGCGCCGTCCACCTCCGGCGCCGGGCGGTTGTTCGATGCGGTCGCCGCGCTCGTCTGCGGGTTCGAACACGTGAGCTATGAGGGGCAGGCGGCGATCGCTCTCGAGGAACTCGCCGGGAGCACCCCGGCCGAGCCCTACGCGTGCCGCGTGACGGACGAGCTGATCTATGGCAGCGACCTCGTCGCCGCCGTGCATGACGACCTCGCCGCCGGGCGCCCGCGGGAGGAGATCGCGGCCGCGTTCCACGAGGGGCTCGCCGCCGCCGCAATCACCGCATGTGAAGCGGCCGCCACGCCTCGAACCGTCGTGCTCTCCGGCGGGAGCTTCCAGAACCTGCGGTTGGTGCAATCGATCGCCGGCGGGCTGACGGCACGCGGCTTTCGCGTGCTCACGCACCGCCTCGTACCGCCGAACGACGGTGGAATCAGCTACGGTCAAGCCGCCGTCGCCGCAGCGCAAGGAGGTCGCTAAGCATGTGCCTTGGGATACCAGCACAGGTCGTCGAGCTGATCGACGCGGAGCTGCAGCTCGCGAAGGTCGACGTCTCGGGCGTACGGCGCGTCGTCAACGTGGCGCTCCTCGATGGCGATGTGGACGTCGGCGATTGGGTGCTGCTGCACGTCGGGTTCGCCCTCTCGCGGATCGACGAGTCGGAGGCGCTCGCCACCCGTGAGCTGCTCGAGACGCTCGGCGCCCCCTACGAGCAGGAGCTCGGGGAGCTCCGCGCGAGCAGGATCGAGTGATGGACGCGTGCAGCTGCATCACGTGCGGTGACGTCGCGATCGTCGCGCGCGTCGTCGAGCTGCGCGGGCAGAGCGCGGTCGTCGAGTGTGACCCCCCATCGCGGGGGGCAGGCGGCGCGCGCGAGGAGGTCGCGGTCGAGCTCGTCGCTCCCGTCGAGCTCGGCGAGCAGCTCCTCTGTCACGCGGGCGTCGCGCTCGAACGGGTCGTCCAGTGAAGCACCTGAGCGAATACCGCTCGGGCGAGATCGCGGCCGGCCTCGCTGAGCGGATCGCGGCGCTCGTCGAGCCGGGCTCGAGCTACAAGCTGATGGAGATCTGCGGCGGCCACACGCATGCGATCTACCGTCACGGGATCGAGGATCTGTTGCCGGCCGAGGTGCAGCTCGTGCACGGCCCGGGCTGTCCCGTCTGCGTGATCCCGATGGGCCGCCAGGACGACGCGATCGCGATCGCCGAGCAGGACGGGGTGATCTTCACGACGTTCGCCGACATGCTGCGCGTGCCAGCGACAAACGGCTCGCTGCTCGACGCGAAGGCACGCGGCGCCGACGTGCGGATGGTGTACTCGCCACTCGACGCGCTGCGGCTCGCGCGAGAGAACCCGGATCGCCAGGTCGTGTTCTTTGCGATCGGCTTCGAGACGACCGCGCCGTCTACGGCACTGACGCTGCTTCGCGCCGGCGCCGAAGGCGCCAATAACTTCTCCATCTTCTGCAACCACGTGCTCGTGCCGCCGCCGCTGCGCGCGATCCTCGATGCGCCCGACCTCCAGCTCGACGGGTTCATCGGCCCCGGACACGTCTCGACCGTGATCGGGACGCAGCCGTACGAGTTCATCGCATCCGAGTACCGCAAGCCCGTCGTCGTCGCCGGCTTCGAGCCGCTCGATGTGCTCCAGAGCATCTACATGCTGTTGCGCCAGCTCACCGAAGGGCGCTGCGAAGTCGAGAACCAGTACGTGCGCGTCGTGCGGCGCGAGGGCAACGAGCGCGCGCTCGCCGTGATCGAGGAGACGATGGAGGTGCGCGACACGTTCGAGTGGCGCGGGCTCGGGTTCATCGAGCGCAGCGCGCTGGGCGTGCGGGAGCGCTGGGGGCAATTCGACGCCGAACGGCGCTTCGAGCTGCCCGGCACCCGCGTCGCCGACCCGCCCGCATGCCAATGCGGCGAGGTGCTGCGCGGCGCGCTGCGTCCCTGGGAGTGCAAGGTCTTCGGGACTGCGTGCACGCCGGAGCGGCCGATCGGGACGTGCATGGTCTCGAGCGAGGGCGCCTGCGCCGCCTATTACAACTACGGGCGGCTCGAGCGCCGCAGCGAGCGCACGCCGGCGTAATGGACGAGCGCGAGGTCCTCGAGCGGATCGAGGCCCGCCGCCAGCGCGCCTCACGCCGCCTGCTCGACGAGCGGATCACGCTTGCGCACGGAGCCGGCGGGCGTTCCTCGCAGGCGCTCGTCGAGGCCCTGTTGCTGCCGGCGCTGCGAAACTCGCTGCTCGAACCGCTCGCCGACGCTGCGATCCTCGAGCTCGAGGACGGGACGCAGCTCGCGTTCAGCACCGACAGCTACGTCGTCAAGCCGCTGAGTTTCCCCGGCGGCGACATCGCAAGGCTCGCGGTCCACGGGACGATCAACGACCTCGCCGTGTCCGGGGCGCAGCCGCTCGCGCTCTCCGCCGGCCTGATCCTCGAGGAGGGCCTCGCGGTGGCGGAGCTCGCGCGCTACGTCGCCTCGCTCGGCGAGACGGCGCGCGAGGCCGGGGTGCCGATCGCGACCGGCGACACCAAGGTCGTCGAGCGGGGCAAAGCGGACGGGCTCTACATCTCGACCAGCGGCATCGGGCTGGTCGCTGCTAGTAGCAAGCTGGGCGCGCAGGAGATCCGCTCGGGCGACCGCGTTCTCCTTTCGGGCACGATCGGCGACCACGGGATGGCCGTCCTCGTCGCGCGCGGAGAGCTCGAGCTCGAAGGTGCGATCGAGAGCGACACGGCGCCGCTGCACGGGCTCGTGGCCGCCCTCCTCGCCGCCTGCGGTGCGGCTGTCCACTGCATGCGCGACCCGACCCGCGGCGGCGTCGCCACCGCGCTCAACGAGCTTGCGCGCGCTTCGCGCACGGGCATCGTCATCGACGAGAGCGCGATCCCGGTGGCCGCGACAGTCGCCGGTGCCTGCGAAATCCTTGGCATCGATCCGCTGTATGTCGCCAACGAAGGCAAGCTGATCGCGATCGTCGGGCCCGAGGTAGCCGAGGTCGCGCTCGCAACGATGCGCGCGCACCCGCTCGGCCGCGAAGCCACCCTGATCGGCGAGATCCGCGAAGAGCGGCCCGGGATGGTGATCCTCGACACGACCTTCGGCGGCTCGCGCGTGGTCGACACGCTCGCGGGAGACCCGTTGCCGCGGATATGTTGACTGCGGAGCCGGCGTAGCAGGCGCTCGAGTCGCGGATCCGCTTGGCGCCGGCTTCCTCGTCTGGCTTCGCGTTGTCGTGTGGTGGGACGGTTGGGTGGTGGCTCTCGGGGGGTGAGCGGCCGGGCGGCTGGCGCTTGCGGCCGTTGTTCCCGCCTGACGAGGATGGCCGTCGCACCTGCGCGGGTGGCGGCGCGCAGGTACGGCGGCCACCGCAGTCAGCCGGAGATGAGGTCGCCGAAGAACGCGCAACCGGCGTAGGTCGCGAACGAGCTGGCCTTCTGGTAGCCGATGCTGCCCGTCAGGACGGTGCCCGAGCTGCTCGCGTAGGCGAACGACGAGTGCCCGGATGCCGCGGGTCCGAGCGTCGCGTTGCTCGAGGCGCCGAGATTGTTCGTCTGCGAGCCGAAGGTGCCGCCGTTGGACTCGCCGCTGACCGTCAGCTCGGAGTCGTTGCTCGACGGACCGTTCGCCACGAGGCTCGCGTTGCCCGAGCTGTCGCACTCGGCGAGGATCGTGAGCCCGTTCGCGCTGTAGAGCGTCGAGGTCGTCGTACCGGAGCCGGGCGTCGGCACCTTGAGCATGAACTTCGAGATGGTCTGACCGTTGACGGTGTTGGCCGACGGATTGACCGGACCTGTCGCACCGGTCGCACCGGCCGGGCCTGTGGCGCCGACGGCGCCCCAATTGAGCTGCGCCCAGCCGCCGGAGCAGTGGTGCCCGGGCAGCCAGATATGAACCTGTCCGCCACGCGGCGGCAGACAGCTCGTGATGTTGCCGGCGGGCCCGACGAATTGGCTGGTTCCCGTCGCGGCGTAGGCGGCACCGGCGGCGCCCAGACATAAGACCGTTGCAGCCGTCAACCTGACGGCTTTCGAGCGCGAGCGGAGTTTGCGCATGTTGAACCTCCTCGACCTTGACTTGCGGACCACTGGGGAACGCGTTCGCCAGCAAGAACGCCGGACCTTGCGAGGGGTTGCGCTATTGGCAGAACTCTGACGCCTGCGGGCCCATCCTTGCGCTCGGGTGATGTGGCGTGCCCGTGGTGGGATGGGCTCCTCGCCGGGCTTCGCGTGCGCTCCGTCTGGGCCGGGATGGGGGCGTCTCCCGCCGGTGCCGGCCCGGGTGAGCTTCGCTGGTAGTGGCGGCTATGGCGCCCAGGTGACGGTGATTGCGAGGCCGCCTTCGGGGATTGGGTGCGCGGTGATGGTTGCGTCGTGGGCCTCGGCGATCGCCTTGACGATGGAGAGGCCGAGGCCGACACCTTCGCCGCCGGTGGTACGGGCGCCCGCGATGCGCTCGAAGGGCTCGAAGAGGCGGTCGACGTCCGCCACGTCGACGAGCGGCCCGCTGTTCTTCACGCTGAGCGTCGCGCGACCTTCACGGGTCTCGGTGGAGACCTCGATCCAACCGTCGTTCACGTTGTGGACGACGGCGTTCGCGATGAGGTTGGCGACCAGAGGCTCGACGAGCCGGGGCTCGCCTGTTGCGCTTGCCGGCTGCAGTGAGGCTTCGACCCTCAGCCCCTTTGCGTGGATACCGGTCATCACGCGCCCGACGAGCTCCGCCAGATCGATCGGCTCGCGCGCCTCGATGCCGCGCTGTCCGCGGGAGAGATCGAGCAGCGCGTCGATCAGCCGCTGCTGCTGCTCGCCGGAGCGCAGCAACTGCTCGCATACCGCTCGCAGCTGGTGCGCGTCGGCGTTCGGGTCGGCTAGCGCGACCTCGATCAGCGTACGTTCGTAGGTGAGCGGCGTGCGCAGCTCGTGCGATACGTTCGCGGCGAACTGGCGCTGTGCACTGAACGCCCGGTCGAGCCGTTCGAGCAGGCGGTCGAACGTGTTGCCAAGCCGGCGCAGCTCATCGTCCGGACCGCTGAGGCCGAGCCGCCGGTGCAGGCTCGTCGCGGAGATCTCCTGTGCCGCCGCCGTGATCTCACGCAGCGGCCGCAGAGCGCGCCCGGCAACCACCCAGCCGAGGCCGATTGCGATCAGCGCGGTGATCGCCAGTGCGATGCCGAGCTCGAGCAGCAGCCGCCCGCGCGCCGCGTTCACCTGGCCGACTGCGGCCGTCTCGAGGTAGTGTCTCGACGGAGCGTTGAGGTCGAGGCCGGCCCGCAGCGCACCCGACGGCACGACGGTGATGTTGCCGCCGCCGGTGCCAAGCGCGTGCACCGTGACCGAGACCGAGCGGGTGACGTGAAGCGCCTGGCCCTTCCCACACGTCTGCGTGCTCGCGACGAACCGCGGCGAGCCGGGATCGACCGCGGCGATGTGCAGCAGCCAGATGCTGCCTTTGGCGATAGGGTCGGGAAAGTTGGGCTCGCCGTTGGCTCGCATGCACTTCGAGAACGCCAGCGCCGCCACGGGGCTCGAACCGCCGATCGCCAGCTTGACGGCGGGCGCCGCGCTGTAGGGGTTCGCGCCGCTGGCGGTGAAGCTGCGGGAGAGGGCGCCGCCGACCTCCCCGACCTGCGTCGCAACCTGGTCGGCGCCGCTCTTGATGAAGAAGCTCGTCGTGTACTGGCTCGACACGAGGCCGTAGGTGATGCCCAGCAACGCCGCCCCGCAGACGAGAAACAAACCGCCGTAGACGAGCGTCAAGCGCAGTCGGATCGTCCGCAGCGGCAACGGTCGCCAGCGGCGCGTCAGGCGTTCGCTCAGCCGTCGGTGCGTCACGACCGCAGCCTGTAACCGGCACGCGGCACCGTCTCGATCGCCGCGGGCTCGCCGAGCTTGCGGCGCAGCCGGCTGATCGTGACCTTTACGACGCCGCTGAATGCATCGGCGTACTCGTCCCAGGCGCGCTCCAGCAGCTCCTCGGCCGAAAGCGGCGCGCCATCGGCCGCGAGCAGCAGCTCGAGCACCGCCAGCTCCTTCGGGCTGAGCTCGAGTCGACGACCGCCGCGCGTCGCGACGCGCTGCGTCGTGTCGAGGCGGATGTCGCCACTCGCCAGGATCGGCGCCCGCGCCGGTTGGCCGCGGCGGACAAGGGCGCGAACGCGCGCGACAAGCTCGGCGAAGGCGAACGGCTTGGACAGGTAATCGTCGGCGCCGAGACTCAGCCCGTCGACGCGACTCTCGACGTTGTCCGCGGCGGTCAGCATCAGCACGCGCGCCCGCACCGCCGCGGCGACCAGCGCGCGACAGACGTCGTCACCGTGCACGAGCGGCAGGTCGCGATCTAGCACGACGACGTCGTAGGTGTCCTGGAGCGCGCGGCGCAAACCGGTCTCGCCGTCAAGCGCGACGTCGACCGCCATGCCCTCACGGCGCAGGCCCAGCGCGATCGTTTGCGCAAGCTCCTTGTGGTCTTCGACGATCAGTACGCGCATCGCGGCGCCACACACAGTCTGACCGTTCGCCGGGCGTCAGTGCGTTTCTCCAGCATGCGCGGACGGTGGTTACAGCCAGGTAACGAGGGCCGTACCCAGGGTGTAACCGGACGGGAGCTATTCATCGGTGCGTCAGGAACGCCGGTCATACGGACACCGCTTAAGAGAACGTGACGAACCCGATCGCCCTCTCGCGTCGTCGACCCACCGCGCTCGCGGCGCTTGCCGCGCTGGCGATCGCGGCCGCGCTAGCCGGCTGCGGCGGCGGCAGCTCGCCCAGCGTCGCCACGCTCGGCAAGTCGCACCACGCCTCGGGGACCGCCGGCGCGTCGAGCTCGGGCTCCTCTTCGGTCGGCTCTGCCGGCAGCGGCTCGGCGGCCAGCGCGGGCGGCGCCGGCGGCGCGGTCGAGGTGGCGATTGGAGCGGGCGGCCGCAAGGCAGCGCTCAAGTTTTCGAGATGCATGCGCGTGAACGGCGTCGCCAATTTCCCCGACCCGGGGGCCGGCGGTTCCCTCCAATTCGGTTCCGGCAATGGCATCGATCCGCGCTCGCCGCAGTTCCAGGCGGCGATGCGGAAATGCCGGAAGGATCTACCCACTCCCCACTTCACGCCCGCACAGCAGGCGGCCGCGAAGGCGGCGGCGCTCCGCTTCTCGCAGTGCATGCGCAGCCACGGCGTGACGAACTACCCAGACCCGCAGTTCGGCTCGGGCGGGCAAGCCGCGGTCCGGATCGGCGGTCCGGGGAGCGGGCTCGACCCGAGCTCGCCGAGCTTCCAGCGCGCGATGCAGGCATGTACAAGCCTTGGGCTCGGGCCGAAGGGTCGCCCGAGTCCGGGATTGGCGACAACCAAGCAATGACAGGGGGAACGTTGGTTGCCGAGCGTTTGCGCCACGAGCCGCCCGAGCTCAACCCAGCAGAGGAGCGGCCAGATGACTGAACCACGTCAGCGTCGTCGCGGGGCCCTTCCCGGTTTGGCCGCACTGAGCGTGTGCATTCTCGCGCTAGCGGTCGCGGCCTGCGGTGGCGGCAGCTCGCCGGGTGTCGCCAACCTCGGCAAGTCGCACCACAGCTCGAACGCCAACAACGACGGCTCGGGCGGCGGCGCGCCTTCGTCCGTCGGTGGCTCATCCTCCCCCAGCAACGGCCACAACGAGTCCCAGGCGGTAATGAAGCCGGTCGGTGCCAGCGCCGCGCAGGAGCTCCGCTACGCGAAGTGCATGCGCGCCAACGGCGAGCCCAACTTCCCCGACCCGAACTCGCAAGGCGCGTTCTCGTTCGGATCTGCCCAGGGCATCGACGCCAACTCCACGCAGTTCCAGGCGGCACAGAGCAAGTGCGGCAAGGACCTCCCACACCCGAGCTTCTCCCCAGCCCAGCAGCAGCAGGACTACGCACACCTGCTCAAGTACTCGCAGTGCATGCGCGGCCATGGCGTCCCGGGCTACCCCGATCCGACGAGGGGCAGTGGCGGCGGCGTCAGTCTTTCGATTAGGGGCGGACCGGACAGCGGGCTCGATCCCAACTCGCCGATCTTCCAGCACGCGCAGCAGGCGTGCAGCAAGCTCCCGGGCGCGCCGCCCGGGCTCGGAGGGGGCGGTAAGTGAGCTCGCAGGGGGTGTTCCAGAGCGCGCAGCAAACGTGCGGCTCCCTCCCGGACGCGCCCGTGACCCTGAGACCCGTCGGAGGCGGCAAGTGAGCGCCACCGGCGGCGGGCCGGGTGCACCCGTGAGCATGCGCGCCGGAACCCCCGCGGTGGGCGGCGATGGCCGCCCACCGCGGTGGTGGCGCCGGCGCAGTGCACTCGGCGCACTCGGCGCGGCGGTGATCGCCGTCGCGGTAGTCCTGGTCGTCACTCTTGGTGGTGGCGGCGCCCCAGCGCAGCATCTCGACAACGGCGCTCCGGTCTCCTACCAGACCATCGCGCGCGAGACGATCACCTCACAGACCGACCAGAGCGGGACCCTCGGCTACTCGGGCTCCTACACGGTCTCGATACCGACTGGCACCGCGGGCTCCGAGCTCACGCAGGACTCCGCAACAGTGCAGCAGGACGAGGCGAAGGTCGCGCAAGACGAGCACACGCTCGCCGCCGCGCGCAAGCTCGCCGGCCCGCAGAACGCCGCCACGGTCAGCGCCGCCGCAGCGACCGTCGCGAGCGATGAGTCGGGGCTCGCCGCCGCCAAGGCGCAGCTGACCGCCGACCAGCGGCTCGGTTGCCCACCGGCGTCATCCTCGACGACGACGACCGCGCTGAGCGGCGGATCAAGCCCCAACAACGGCAGCAGCAACGCCAACAACAGCAACTCGAACGGCAATGCCAACAACCCGAGTAGCGGCAGCTCCCCGTCGGGGAGCACCGGCAACGGCAACAGCGGCTCGCCTAGCACGCATCATGCGCCAGACGCCCACGTCGCTGACGCCGGCACCGGACCGAGCGGTTCGGTGAGCGCTCCGAGCGCGCAGACCGGCTCGGTCGACGGGACCTCGAGCAGCGGCACGACGCTGACCGGCTCCGTGACCCCCGACGGCGCCGACACCACCTACTACTTCCAGTACGGCACGAGCAGCGCGTTCGGCTCGCAGACGGCGACGCAGGACGCTGGCTCCGGGATGAACCCGGTCGCGATCACGGCGAGCTTGTCCGGCCTGGCGCCGGGTACCACCTACGATTTCCGCCTCGTCGCAGTCAACTCGCAGGGCACGGGCTACGGCCAGGAAGCGTCGTTCACGACAACTGCCGGCCCGCAGGCGACGACCGGTAGCGCGACGCCGCAGTCGACCGGCGCGACGTTCAGCGGCACCGTCGTGCCGGGCAGCCTGAGCACGAGCTACTACTTCGAATACGGGACGAGCAGCTCGCTCGGCTCAAAGACGCCGGTGCAGACGGCCAACGCCGATTCCGGCTCGATCTCGGTCCAGGCGACCGTCAGCGGCCTGAAGCCGAACACGACCTACCTCTTTGCGCTCGTCGCGAGCAACAGCCTCGGCACCTCGACGGGGCAGTCAGCGACATTCCAGACCGTGCAGTCCTCCTGCGTCGCGCAAGCACAGGTCGTACGCGAGGACGAGCAGGCGCTGGCACAGGCCAAGGACTCGCTGGCGGTCGACAAACTGACGGCCGGCTCATCGACGAGCCAGGATTCCGCGCAGCTCACGAGTGACGAGCAGGCGCTCTCGCAGGCTCAACAGGTCTACAGCCAGGCGCAGGCGCAGGCGACGAACTCCGGCGTGCGCTACACCTGGCTGCCGAGCGGCGGGACCGTGATCCCCCGCGGGCAGCCGGTCTACGAGCTTGACGGGAAGCCCGTCCCGCTGTTCTACGGAAACGTGATCCCTTATCGCGCGCTCGAGGAAGGCGTCAGCCCTGGCACCGACGTCACGGCACTGAACGCGAACCTGATCGCGCTCGGGTATGAGACGGGCACGGCGAGCGACCAGTTCAGCGCGCAGACGGCTGCCGCGGTTCGCGCCTGGCAGCGGGCGAACCGGGTGGCGCAGACCGGCGTCGTCGCGCTCGGCGATGTCGTGTTCGCGCCCGGCGCCCTGCGCGTCACGACGATCACCGCGCAGAAGGGCGAGGCTGTGCAGCCGGGATCGCCGGTGCTATCGGGTACGGCGCTGACGCGCCAGGTGGTGGTGCAGCTCGACGCCGCGATTCAGTCTGAGGTCGCGGTCGGCGACGCCGTCACGATCACGCTGCCGAACAACAACACGACACCGGGCCGGATCTCCTACGTCGGGAAGGTCGCCAGCTCGAGCTCGGACCAGGGCCAGGGTGGCGGCAGCAGCACGCCGACGATCAACGTCTACATCACCCCGAATGATCCGGCGGCGACCGGCACGCTCGATGACGCGCCGGTGACGGTCGCGATCACCGAGGGGACCGCCAGCAACGCGCTTGTAGTGCCCGTGGCATCGCTGCTCGCCCTCGCAAACGGCGGCTACGCGATCGAGGAAGTGCTCCCCAACGGCACGCACCAGCTCCAGGCGGTGAGCGTCGGGCTGTTCGACGACGCAAACGGAATGGTCCAGATAATGGGGCAGGGCGTGCAGGTCGGCGAGAAGATCGTGGTCGCCTCGTCATGACGGCTGGGCCGGTCCTCGAGCTCGACGCCGTCACCAAGCGCTACCCGGCACAGCCGCCAGTCATCGCGCTCGACGAAGTCAGCTTCGAGGTCGCGCGCGGTGAGCTCGTCGCGATCGTCGGGCCGTCGGGCTCGGGGAAGTCGACCCTGCTGCACGTGATGGGGACGCTCGACCGGCCGAGCGAGGGGACGGTGCGCATCAGCGGCTTCGACGTGAGCCAGCTGAACGACCGCGAGCTCGCAGGGCTGCGCGCAACCGAGATCGGCTTCATCTTCCAACAGTTCTTCCTCGCCGAGCACGCGAGCGCGCTGGAAAACGTCGGCGACGGGCTGCTCTACACGGGCGCGCCGGCGGCGGTGCGCCACGCGGCCGCCGCCGAAGCACTCGACTCGGTCGGGCTCGCGCAGCGCGCGCGCTTTCGCCCGCCACAGCTCTCGGGCGGCGAGCGCCAGCGCGTCGCGATCGCGCGCGCGCTCGTTGGGCACCCGGCGATCATCCTCGCCGATGAGCCGACCGGCAACCTCGATAGCGCAACGGGCAAGACGATCCTCGATCTGCTCGATGAGCTGAACCGGGCGGGGGCGACGATCCTCGTCATCACACACGACCACGAGATCGCTGATCGCATGCCGCGCCAGGTCGAGCTTCGCGATGGGCGGATCGTTGCCGACAGCGGCGTCGCCCCCAGCGGTCAGATGATGCGCGCAGCGCGGGAGCCACTCGTTCGATGAGCGCGAGCGACGACCACCCGGCAGCGGTCGCCGCATTGACCGCGCATCCAAACGGCGGTCCCGCTGTGGGGCATCTGCGTTCGGCCGACATGCTGAGGATCGCGAGCATCGGACTGCGCACGCGGCGCGTGCGCGCCGCGCTGTCGGCGCTCGGGATTGCGATTGGCGTCGCCGCGATCGTTGCCGTGCTTGGCCTCTCAGCGTCCTCGAGCGCGAACCTCCTCACCGAGATCAGCCGCCTCGGCACCAACCTGCTCGAGGTTACGAACGGCCAGACGCTGTTCGGCCAGACCGCCGAGCTGCCCGAGGCGGCCCCGGCGATGATCCGGCGCATCGGCCCCGTCGAGTCGGTCGCGAGCACCGGCTCGACCTCTGCAAGCGTCTATCGCAGCCGGCTGATCCCCGCCATCAACACGAACGGGCTGAGCGTCGATGCTGCATCGACCGGGCTGCCGGGGGTTGTCGGCTCGCACGTAATCGCCGGCAGCTACCTCAACGCGGCAACCGAGACCGAGCCCGTCGCGGTGCTCGGCTGGCAGGCCGCCCAGCTCCTCGGCATCGATCGCATCTACCCAGGCGAGCGGATCTGGCTCGGCGGCACGTGGTTCTACGTCGCCGGGATCCTCTCGGCGGCGACCTTGGCGCCCGAGATCGACAGCTCCGTGCTCGTCGGGTTCACAGCCGCCGAGCGCTACCTGGGCTTCGACGGGCACCCGACGACGATCTACCTGCGCGCCCAGAACAACGCCGTGAACGCCGTCCACAACGTGCTCGCCGCGACCGCCGACCCCGAGACGCCGAGCAATGTCGACGTCAGCAACCCGTCCGCCGCGCTCCAGGCTCGCGCCGACGCACAAAGCGCGCTCAACGGCCTCTTCCTCGGCCTCGGCGCCGTCTCGCTGCTCGTCGGCGCGGTCGGCGTCGCGAACATCATGGTCATCTCGGTGCTCGAACGCCGCTCGGAGATCGGCTTGCGCCGCGCGCTCGGCGCAACGCGGGGCCACATCCGCGCGCAATTCCTCTCCGAAGCCGTCCTGCTCTCGCTCGTCGGCGGGGCCGTTGGCATCGGACTCGGCGTCATCGCGACCGCGATCTACGCCAGCGCCAAGCACGAGCCGGTCGTGATTCCGGCCTCCGCGTGGGCTGGCGGACTCGGCGCTGCGATCGCAATCGGCGCGATCGCGGGACTGCTCCCTGCGCTGCGCGCCGCACGCCTCTCGCCGACCGATGCGCTGAGGACCGTGTGATGACGATCGGCGACGAGCTCGAGCGCTACCGTCTCGAACGTCGCGCGCTGCGCCTCGAGCTCCTCATCGCGCTATTGCGTCAGCGCTCCCACACCAGATCGCGCTCCGGTCCCGGCATGCCGGCCCTCGAGCGCAGGCTCAACGAGCTTTCGCGCGAGCTCGCACGCATCCGCAGCAAGCTCGACGCTGTCTACATGTGATCGCGGATCAACGACAGATCCGCCTCGCTGAGCCGCTCCGCGGCTGAATCGCGCTGATGCCAGAACGGATAGAGCAGCGGTGGACGGCTCACCGCCTCCAGCCGGGCATGCTCGGCGGCGCTCAGCTCGAGCGACGCTGCGGCAAGGTTGTCGGCTAGCTGCTCGGGCGTTCGCCCGGCAACGATCGCGCTCGTGACGCCGGGACGCGCGAGCAGCCAAGCGATCGCGACCTGCGCGGCCGAGACGCCGTGCGCATCCCCGATCTCGAGTAGCGCATCGACGGTGTCGTAGAGGCGCTCCTCGTCGTGGACCGGTGGCTCCGTCCACTCGCCGGCGCGGCGCGAGCCGGGCGGCGGCGGCTCGGCGCGGCGGTACTTGCCCGACAGCAGGCCGCCGGCGAGCGGGCTCCAGATCAGCAGGCCGAGCCCCTGATCGATAGCTGAGGGCACGATCTCGTACTCGGCCGATCGTTCCTCCAGCGAGAGGAACACCTGTTGGCTGACAAAGCGTGGAAGCGCGGTGCGGTCGGCAATACCGAGCGCCTTCATCACCTGCCAGCCGGCGAAGTTCGAGCAGCCGACGTAGCGGACCTTGCCCGCTGTGAGCAGGTGATCGAGGGCGGCAAGCGTCTCCTCGAGCGGCGTCTGGCCGTCCCACTCGTGCACCTGATAGAGGTCGATGTAGTCCGTACGAAGCCGCCGCAGGCTCGCCTCGCAAGCACGGATCAGGTTGTGGCGCGACAGCCCCTCGTCGTTGGGCCCAGGACCGCTCGCGAACCGCGCCTTCGTCCCGACCAGGACCGTGTCGCGCCGACCCTCGAGGGCCTGCCCGATCAGCTCCTCCGAGGCTCCCGCTGAGTAGACGTCGGCCGTGTCGATCAGGTTCACGCCGGCGTCGAGTGCCATGTCGATCTGCCGGCGCACGCCGGCGAGATCGATCTGCCCAACGTCTTTGAACTTCCCGGCACCGCCGAAGCCCATCGTGCCGAGCGTCAGTACAGATACACGCAGACCCGATCGTCCCAGCTGCCGGTGCTCCATTCGTGTCCTCCAGACGATTGCTTTCGCCTAGCAGCTTAAGGCAGCGCTTAGCGGGCCGCAGGGAGGGTAGCTCCATCCGCTGGAACGACCATCGGTTTGCGGTCCCGTGGGGGTGCAGCGAACGGGTTTCTCCCGCTCGTGTCACCGTCTAGATATGAGGCGGCGAGCGAAGGGCGAGAGCTCGGTAGCGATAGCGTCGGCGGGGCGTAAACGCGGCACGTCCGGGTGAGGCCGTTGTGCCGGCCGCTGTGACCGGGCCGCGCGGTGGGATTGACGGCTCGAGCGGCTCTTTCACATGGGCCGTGAAGGAATCGAACCTTCAACCTTGGGCTTAAGAGGCCCCTGCTCTGCCAATTGAGCTAACGGCCCGGGCGTGACCGACTGGCGCCGGGCGAACGATTCTAACCGCCGTCAGCCGCTCGCGCCGGTATTCCCGGTCGTCGCCGTTGAGCCGCTCGCTGCTGAGCTGCCCGTCGCACCGCTGGAGCCGGTCGGCCCGCCGACCTGGGCGAGGTACGAGGTGATCGAGCTGCGATCGCTCTTGGGTGCGACGGCGATCGCGTGTGCCTCGGCGAGGTGCCCGGCCGTCTTGTCCTTGGCGAGGTAGGCGTCGAGGGCGAGCGTCTCGTAGTCGGCGAAGCTCTTGGGATTGGCCGCTGCCACGATCTCGGCCGCCCCTTCGGCGGTCTTCCAATCCTGGATGCCAGGCTGCAGGCCGAATGCGAACGAGACGTCGCCCGCGAGTACGGGGTCCGGGTTTGCCGGCGTCAGCGTGAGGTAGTGGTTCCACGCGCGCTTGACGATCTGGAGCTCCTTTGCGCCGGCCTTTGTGAAGCCCGCCGAGGTCGTCGTGCTGACGTAGTTCGTCTCGGCCAGCTTGAACCCCTGGAGCGCATACTGGTCCCAGGCCGCGGCGTTGCTCGGTTCCCGCTTGGCGATGCGCTGCGCTTTCAACATCGCCGTGTAGTCGAGCTTGATCCCGCTCGCCGATCCCGTGCCGTTCTGCTCGAGGCCGCTGAGCACGCCCGTTGCGCCGCTGCCGCCGCCGACGCCAAAGAGCACGAGGCCGCCGCCGATCAGCAACGCGAGGAAGCCGTAGACGACCTGGATCACGCGACGCCTCCTGCGGCTACGAAGGTCAAACAGCATCGTCGTCGCCTAGAGGTCTCGGTGGTGGTGCAGGTGTACCCGATGAGGGCGTGGCGACGGCGTGCGCGACGACGGCCGTTGTGCCCGCCCGCGCGCGCCGGCGGTCGCGGAGGTCGAGTATCGCAGAGATGTGGATGCTGATCTCGTAGAGGACGATGATCGGCAGCGTCTCGAGGATCATCGTGATCGCGTCGCCCGGCAGCAGTGCCGCGATCACCGCGGCGACCGCGATGGCGATCCGGCGGTTCTTGCGCAGGTGGCGTGTTGTGATGATCTCCGCTCGGGTCAGCGCGATCAGCAGGATCGGGATCTGGAAGATCAAGCCCATCGCGACCATGATCAGCGCCGCGAACGGGTAGTAGCTGTTGGCCTGCACGATCACGTTGAATTGCGATGCGTTGAAACCGAGCAGGAAGTGGGTGGCCGCCGGCAGCACGATGTAGTAGCCGAAGGCCGCGCCGCCAACCAGCAGGCCCGGCACCGCGAGCAGGATCGGCAGCGCGACCGCGCGCTCACGCGGGCTAAACGCCGGCAGCACGTACGCGTATACCTGGAAGAGGATCACGGGCATCGCGATCAGCAGCGAGAAGTACATCGCGACGGTGACGCTGACCGTGAACGGCTCGCCAACGGTGAACGTGTAGAGGGTGTCGGCCGGGACCGGGCGCACCGCAGCGACGGCGTGGTGAACGTGGGAACTGAACGACGTCACGCTCTGGCATGTCTTGGCGCCCGCCCCGCTGGTGCAGATGCTCGCCGCGTACTGCTTGACGGCCTTGTCGATGCCGCGCAGCGCCTGCGTAACCTGGCTCGACTGGCCCGCCGGCCCGAGCCCCTTCTTCGCCTGATTCGTGAGGACCTTCTTGACCGGCGCCGCGAGCCACGCGAGGAGCCGCTTGTTCTGCCAGAAGGCGACGCCGAACGCGACGGCGACTGCGATCAGGGAAACGATGATGCGGCTGCGCAGCTCGTCGAGGTGCTCGACGATGCTCAGGTGATCATCGTGGTGGACCGGCGTCAACTTCCTGGGCATGCACCCCCAGGTTAAAGCGTGAGCGACACTGTGGAGTCGGTGCGGTGGTTTGTCAAAACCCACCAGCGACGCGCGTCGGCGCCCGCGCACCCGGCTGCGCGCGTAGTTTCCCGCAAGTGAGATCGGCGTTCGACGCCTCAAGCCGCGACCCCAGCGTGTCGATATCGCGGACATGGCAAGCGAAACCCACTTCGACCCGGACCGTGCGGCCGGCGAGCTGCTCGCAGGCCCGCCGAAGCCGGACCACACGCAGGCCTGGCCCGAGGACCCGAGCACCGGCGATCCCGCGCTGTGGCGCTGCGGTGGCTGCGACTGTCCGTTTGTGCAGCCGCTCGACTGGGACCTGGTCGGTCGCGCCCACTGGCGCGTCACGCTTCGCTGCCCGAACTGCGAATGGGTCGGCACAGGCGTCTTCAGCCAGGAGGCGGTCGATCGCTTTGACCGCGAGCTCGACCGCGGGATGCGCAAGCTTCAGGCGACGCTCGCCCGCGTCTCGCGCGCGTCCATGGAAGCCGACATCGACACGTTCGCGCGCGCCCTCGAAACGGACCTGATCGTCCCCTTCGACTTCTGATTTCGTCGGGCTTCGCCCGAGCGAAATCAGAAATATGGAGCGACCGCCCGGCTGGGCTTCCCGTGACGCCAACCCCCAGCACCGGGTACACACGGAGCGTTCTGCAACAGCACGGGCGCGTGATGCCTACGCATAGAGGGCCGGCGCCAAAGGCGCCGGCCCTCTATGCGTAGCGCTCGACGAGACTGTCGGCGACGAGCTCCAGTGCGCGACGTTCCTCGCGCGACATCAGCGGCAGCTCGCGCTTACTCGTCGCCACCAGATCGAGCGCGCGCCGGCGTGCCTCCTCGGCAGCGCCGGTGTTCTCGATCAGCCCGCAGACGCGGTCGGCGTCGTCGGGGCCGCTGACCGAGCGCAGGTCGAGCGCTGCGAGCTCGGCGGAGCGCTCGCGCGCGAGGATCAGCGGGAGCGTGACGGTGCCGTCGAGCAGGTCGGCGCCGCGGCGCTTGCCGGTTCGCTCGGCGGGGCCGGTGATGTCAAGCACGTCGTCGAGGATCTGGAACGCAAGGCCCACGGCGCGGCCGAACGGCCCGAGCGGCGGGCGGCGGGCGCAGAGCGCGCCGAGCTCGCACGCGGCAGCGAAAAGGCGCGCGGTCTTGAGCTCGCAGCGCTCCAGATAGCGCTCGAGCGTCACATCGGCGCGCCAGGCATCGGCGCGCTGCATGAGCTCACCCCGGGCGAGCGCCGAGGACGCCGCCGAGAGTGCAACGAGCTGGTCGACGGCGCCATTGCGAGCCAGCTCGCTGAAGGCGCTCGACAGCAGCAGGTCACCGGTCGCTGTCGCCGCCTCGCGGCCGGCGGCGGCGAAGACCGTCTTGTGGCCCCGCCGCAGCGGCGCGTCGTCGAGCACATCGTCGTGGACGAGCGTCGCGGAGTGCACGAGCTCGACCGCGGCGGCGGCGCGACAGAGCTCCGTGCGCGCGCTCGAGCCGAGGCCCGCGACGAACACGAGCAGCGGCCGTAGGCGCTTGCCGCCGGCCGCGATCGTGTGCAGCGCATGCGCCTCGACGCCGGCGATCTCGCGTAGGCGCGTCTCCACCGTGGCCATCGCCTCGCGCAGCGGCTGGCCGGCGAGCTCGAGGATCGCATCGAACGGCTCGGCCAATGTCTCGGTCACCGGACCACCCCGACGTGGATCGCGATGATGCCCCCCGCGGTCAGCACGTAGCGGATCGCGCCGAGGCCGAGCCCGTCCATCACGCGAGCGAGCTGCGCCGGCTCGGGAAAACGACGAACCGAGCTCGGCAGGTAGCTGTAGGCCGCGCGGTCGCCGGCGAGCGTGCCGAGCGCGGGGACGAGGCGATCAAACCACGTGCGGTAGAAGCTCGCGAGCGGCTCGCGCGTCGGCTGGGTGATCTCGAGGACGACGACGCGGCCGCCCGGCTTGGTGACCCTGATCATCTCCGCGAGTCCGCGCTCGAGGTCCGAGAAGTTGCGCGCACCAAAGCCAACCGTGGTTGCATCGAACTCGCCGTCCACGAAAGGAAGCACTAGCGCGTCGGCGGTCTCGAAGCGGGCACCGGGCACCTTCGCCCGCGCGCGGGCGAGCATCTGCTCCGAGAAGTCGACGCCGATCACCTCTCCCCCGGGTCGCACGGCGGCGAGGGCCGCCGCGGCGAGATCGCCGGTCCCGGTGGCGACGTCGAGCACCCGGTCGCCGGGTCCGATCGCCGCAAGCTCGACCGCTCGCGCGCGCCAGCGGTGATGCAGGCCCGCCGTCATCACGCTGTTCATCAGGTCATAGACGCCGGCGATTCGATCGAACATCGCTCGGACCTGGCCCGACTCGAGCGTGCCGGCAGAGTCTGGGCTCATCGGGCGATCACGTGGCGGCCATAAGGATCGGCGCAGGACGCGGGAAACACTACCCACGGGCAAGCCGGCGAGGATGGCCTCGGCCTCAACAACCGTCGCGACCCACCAAGGGTAGGGCCGAGGTCACCGCAGCCCTACTTGAGGTCGGAGATGAAGGTGGCGATCGCCGTCAGCTCCTTCGGCGGCAGCCCCTTGAACGACGGCATCGGCGCCGTGGGGTTGACGAGCGTGCGCTCGATCCCGGCGAGCGGGATGCGCGAGCCGACGTGCGTCAGCGCCGGCCCCGGCCCTGGGTTGCCGGCGGTGCCGATCGTGTGGCAGGCGCCGCAGCCCACATCTGAGGACGCCGCACGCCCGGCGTAGAACTCGGACACGGCGCCCTTGCCGGCGGCTTTCACGGCAGCAGGCGCAGAGATCGTCAGCGCCGTCGGCGAGCCGGCGGCGGCGCCTCGCAGCGTCAGCAGCGCCATCGCGACAACGACGAAGACGAGCGTCGCAACGGCGATCGGACGGCGCTCGATTCGCCGCTCGGCACTGCGGTCGTAGAACGGCAGCAGGAAGAGCAGGATCATCCCGAGCGTCGGGATGCCGATCGTTGCCACGCCAAGGAAGCCCGGCGGATGGATCACGCGCAGCAGCTGGAAGAGGAAGAAGAAGTACCAGTCCGGCCGGGGAACGTAGGTTGTCGTCGCGCCTGAGGCCTTCGGGCCCAGCTGAGCGCCGAACAGCAGCGAGAGGACGATGATGACGACGACTACCAGCAGGCCCATCAGCGAGTCCTTCGCGACCGCGTAAGGGAAGAACGGCTTGCCCTGGGCCTTCAGGATCGAGTACTCGCGGAGGTAGGCCTCCTTCTCGCGCTGGTTCACGCCGTCTCCTCGCCGAGCGCCGGCTCCTCCGGAGTCGCCTTCACCCACGGCGGCGCGGTAGTCCCGAGCTTCGTCACCAGGTAGAGGTGGGCGAGGATCAGCCCGGCGATCGCGCCCGGGAGGATCAGCATGTGGATCGCGTAAAAGCGCGACAGCGTCGTCGCGTTGAACTCTGGGCCGCCGCGCAGGAAGTCCGACAGGTAGGGGCCGATGACCGGGCCCGTGCCGTTGATGTTCACGCCGACAATCGTCGCCCAGTAGGAGCGCTCATCGAAGGGCAGCAGGTAGCCGGTGAAGCCCATGATCATCGTCAGGATCAGCAGCGTGACGCCGATCACCCAGTTGAGCTCGCGCGGGTACTTGTAGGCGCCCCAGACGAACGTGCGCGCCATGTGCAGGAAGACCAGCACGACCATCACGGTCGCGCCCCACTTGTGCATACCGCGGACGAAGTTGCCGAGGAAGACGCTCGTCGAGATGTAGCGCACCGACTCGTAGGCACCGCCCGAGGCGTCCGGCCGGTAGTACATCGCCAGGAAGACGCCCGTTACAGCCTGCGCGAGGAAGGCGAACATCGTCGCCGAGCCGAGCGTGTAGAACCAGTTGGTGCCCCTCGGCACCTTGCGGAACATGACCCAGCGCGTCACGCCCGACAGCTGCGTGCGCTCGTCAATCCAGTCGACGACGACCTTGCCGGACTCCGCTGCGTGATCCAGAGCCGTGCGCGGCGCGCCGCGCTGCGTCCCCGGCGGCAGCGGGCGGGGCAGGAAAGCGGGCGGGACGGGCGGCTTGGGCAACCGCGGCCCGCGGCGGCGGCGCGGTCTCGGCGGCGCCTCAGACATGACCCGGAAGCTTTCTCACCGTCGGGCGCGACGGATAGGCGTACTGGCCGATGCCGTCAAGCGGCTCGCCCGGGTCGCGCGGCGAGAACGCGCGCAGCTCGGTGTTGACGCTGTAGCGCGGACCAACCTGGACGAAGCCATCGTGCAGGCGCGTGTAGAAGCGGTCGAGCGGGCGCGGCGCCGGGCCGGCCGTGCGCACGCCCTCGACGTCGAAGACCGAGCCGTGGCACGGGCAGATGAAGTGCTCGGCCGCCTGCACCCAGAGCACCGAGCAGCCCAGGTGCGAGCAGCGCGACGTGATCGCCACCCACTGGTTGGAAGCGCTGGCCGGCTGCGTGTCGACCTTCGGGTTGCGCTTGCGGACGTAGACGGTGCTCTTGCCGGCCTCGCCGATCCCCGGCGCGATCGTGATCACGACCGGCAGGTAGTTGTCCTCGGGGAACATGTCGGGCGTCCCGACCGTCTGCCAGCCGAGCGTCACGTTCTTGAAGACGGGACCGAGCGCGAAGCCGACCGCGGGGATGACCATGCCGGCTGTCATCAGCATCCCGGCGCCGTGCACCGTGCCGGTCATGAAGCGCCGACGCGAAACCGTCTCGCCCTCGAACGCCCCCGGCATCCCGCGGTCGAGCGTGTATTGCGACTTCTTCGGTCTGCGCGCTGGTGCCAAGACGGGTCCTCCCTGACGGGCTCGCCGAACAATATCGTCAAGCAACGGCAGGCGGATCGACTACGCTCGCGAGCGCGGCGCGCGCCTCGCTCGAGCCCTCGCGGAGGAGCCGCTTGGCCCGCTCGTGGGCCGGGCTCGCGCCGTAGCCGACCGCTCGCGCCGCGGCAAGCCAGAGCTCGCGACAGAGCTCCGGCTGGCGACGCGCGTGCAAGAGCGCGCACAGCGAGATCACCTCGGCGAGCTCTCCCACCGCCTCGAGGTCGCCGAGCGCAACGAGGCGCTCGAGGCCGAGCGCGTAGAGGCGATCGCCCGCGAGCAGGGCCAGGTTGGGGTCGCTCGTCTCGATCAGGCGCGAGTGGTCGTAGTGCAGCAGGTAACCCTCGTAGATCGCTTCGAGCAGAAGCTCGTAGGTGGCGCGGTCACGCGCCGCGCGCGGGCCGGCCGCTGCGAGCGGGCCGATGACTGGAGCGGCGGTCGGTGCGCTTCGCATCGCACCGGCGAGCGGCTCGCCCTCGGCGAGCAGGAGCTCACGCAGCGACTCGAGCGAGCTCATCGCAGCGTCGCGAAGGCGCCGGCGGCGGCTTCGAGCGTACGGTCGATCAGCTCGTCGGTGTGGGCGAGCGAGGGAAACCAGGCCTCGAACTGCGACGGGGGTGGGTAGACGCCGCGCGCGAGCAGCTCGCGGCAGAAGGCGGCGTGGGCGTCGAGATCGGCGCCGCGGACTTCGTCGAGATTCGCCGGCGGATCGGGAGTGAAGAACACGGTGACCAGTCCCGTCACCGCGACCACGCAGACGGGCAGGCCCCGCGCGGCTTCCTGCAGTCCAGTCGCGAGGCGCTGCGTCGTTGCGTCGAGGCGCGCGTAGGCGGCGGCGTCGAGCAAGGCGAGCGTCGCGAGCCCCGCGGCGACGGCGAGCGGGTTACCCGACAGCGTGCCGGCCTGGTAGACCTCGCCGGCAGGCGCCAGCTGCTCGAGGACCGCACGCGGCCCGCCGAGCGCGGCCGCGGGCAGGCCGCCGCCGAGGATCTTGCCGAGGACATAGAGGTCGGGCTCGACCGCCGCCGCGGCACCCTCGCGGGAGACGCGAAAGCCGGTGATCACCTCGTCGGCGATCAGCAGCGCGCCAGTCGCGGTGGCGCGCTCGCGCAGCAGCTCGAGAAAGCCGGGGGCCGGCGGGACGAGGCCCATGTTCGCCGCGATCGGCTCGGCGATGATGGCGGCGACCTCGTCGCCGGCGATCGCCGTCTCGAGCGCGGCCGCGTCGTTCCACGGCAGGACCAGAGTGTCGCCCGTGACCGCCCGCGGCACGCCTGGGCTTGACGGGATCCCCTGTGTGAGCAGACCCGAGCCCGCCTCGGCTAGGAGCGCGTCCGAGTGGCCGTGGTAGTGACCGGCGAACTTGATGATCTTCTCGCGACCGGTGTGCGCGCGGGCGAGACGGATCGCGGTCATCGCGGCCTCGGTGCCCGACGAGGTCATGCGCAGCATCTGCGCGCCCGGGATGCGGCGGGCGACCTCCTCGGCGAGTGCGACCTCCGCTTCGGTCGGAGCACCGAAGCTCGTGCCCTTCGCGGCCGCGGCGGCGATCGCTTCGAGCACCTGTGGGTGGGCGTGGCCGGCGATCAGCGGACCCCAGGAGCAGACGTAGTCGATGTAGGCGTTGCCGTCGACGTCGATGATCTGCGCGCCGGAGGCACGGTCGGTGAAGATTGGGTCGCGGCCGATCGCGCGCATCGCGCGTACGGGCGAGTTGACGCCGCCGGGGAGGACGGCGCGGGCGCGCTCGTAGAGCGCGCTGGATTCCCCATCGTTCACGGCGGGGACGATAGCCGCCTCGGTCGGGCGCGCTCCGTGGAGGTCCTGGGCGTGTGGCCGAGCGCGGAGCGCTTTCAAGCGTTGGTCGATGTCAGTCCGGACCGGGGCGGGCACGCTCAGGCGTGCCTGTCCTCCCAGGCGCGGTACTCATCGGTGAAGTAGAGCAGGCGGACCTTCTTGAACTCGGTCGAGGAGTAGAGCGTCGCGCGCTCGCCGATCCCCGTGTCCGCCTCGATCGAGTCGAGGATCGCGTCGCACTCCGCCTTCGAGCGACCGTGCGCCATCGTGAACACGGAGTACGGCCAGTCCTCGTAGGTCGGGCGCTGGTAGCAATGGGAGATCCCGCGGAAGGAGGCCATCCGCGGCCCGATCTCCGCGATCCGCTCCGCCGGCACCTTCCAGACGCCCATGCCGTTCGCGGAGAAGCCCGCGCGACGGTGGAAAAGGATCGCGGCGACGCGGCGCAGGAGGCCGCGCTCGCGCATGCCCGCCAGGTGGTCGAGCAGCGCATCGACGGGCATGCCGAGCCGCTGCGCGGCGGGCGCGTAGGGCTCAGGCACGATCGGCATGTCCCCCTGGGTCGCGCGGATCACGGCGATGTCCAGCTCCTCGTAGGGCACTTCGCTGAGCGGCGCCGCCTCGGCCTCCGCCCCCGCGCTCGCGAGCGCCTTCGTGTCGCCCTCCATCTCGAGGTCCATGCGGATCTTGAACAGCTTGAGTGTGGGCAGCTCGCGGATCGAGACCGCGCCCGTCAGCTCCTGGAGCACCTCCAGCGTGCCCGCGAGGCCCAGGCGCGAGTCGCGCTCGACGGCGATCGTGAACCACATGTTGAACTCGTGGTTGCGCAGGTAGTTGTGCGAAACACCGGGGTGCTCGTTGACGATCTGCGCCGCTCGCCACGGGTGCTCGGAGTCGACCTTCGCGGCGACGAGCATCGACGCGTAGCCGAGCGCGCGCGTGTCATAGATCGGCGTGACCTGGCGGATGATGCGCGCCCTCAGCAGCTCGTCGGTGCGAGCTATCGCTTGTTCTTCAGTGATCCCGGCGAGCCGCGCGACCGTGCCATAGGGACGCGCATTCAGGGGGAAGCTGCCCTGCAGGAGGTTGAGCAGCTTGCGGTCGAGGTCGTCTAGCGGTATGGCCGCGCCGTCTTTGCGGCTGCGGAGCTTTGGCGTGGCGGTCATTGCGCGATCCAGCCGGCTGCGTCCTTGGCGTGGTAGGTGATGATCATGTCGGCACCCGCACGGCGGATCGCGGTGAGCGTCTCGAGCACGGTCTGGCGCTCGTCGAGCGCGCCCGCGGCCGCGGCGAACTTGACCATCGCATACTCGCCGCCGACGTTATAGGCGGCGAGCGGCAGCCTTGTCAGCTCGCGGACCGCCCTGATCACGTCGAGGTAGGGCAGCGCCGGCTTAACGAGCACGATGTCGGCGCCCTCGGCGATGTCGAGCTCGACCTCGCGCAGCGCCTCTCGCGCGTTGGCCGGGTCCATCTGGTAGCCGCGCCGGTCGCCGAACGCGGGCGCCGAACCGGCCGCCTCGCGAAACGGCCCGTAGAACGCCGAAGCGAACTTCGCCGAGTAGGCCATGATCGGGGTCTCGGCGAAGCCGTCGGCGTCGAGCTCCGCGCGAATCGCGCCGACGCGACCGTCCATCATGTCGCTCGGTGCGATGACATCGGCGCCGGCGCGCGCCTGGCTGACAGCGGTGCGGGCGAGAAGCTCGAGCGACGCGTCATTGTCGACGCGCCCGTCCGTGGTGAGAACACCGCAGTGGCCGTGGCTCGTGTACTCGCACAGGCAGAGGTCGGTCACGACGAGCAGCTCCGGGTGCGCCGCCTTGATCGCGCGCGTCGCGAGCTGGACGATCCCGTCATCGTCCCAAGCGCCCGACCCGTCGGCGTCCTTCTCGTCGGGGATGCCGAAGAGGATCGTTGCCGGGATGCCGAGGGCGACCAGCTCACCCGCCTCGCGCACCGCGTCCTCGATCGCCAGGCGCGAGACGCCGGGCATCAGCGCGATCGCCGCTCCGCTCGACGCGATGAACATCGGCGAGATGAGGTGCGCCGGCGAGAGGTCGGTCTCGCGCACCAGACCGCGCAGCGCGGCGGTGCGCCGCAGCCGCCGCAGGCGCGTATCGGGGAATGCCATCCAGCGGATGGTAGCTCCCGCGCGGGCGCCGGCCGCCGGCCCTAGCCGCGCAGCGCGAGCCGCGCGACCACGCCGAAGCCGGCGATCAGGGCGGCGAGGTGGCCGAGCGCCTCGAGCAGACTCGGCTGCGACTGGTTGATCGCAGCGTCGAGCGCCTCGAGCGCCGGCTTGAAGGGGAAGATCGCGGAGATGATGCGGATCGCATCGAATAGTGCGCTCGAGACGGCCGCGCTCGGCACGAGAGCGAGAAAGACGAGCGGGAGCGACACGAAGAGCGCGAGCAAGGAGGCTGCGCGGAGGTCGCGGACGATTGCGCCCATCGCAACGCCGAGTGTCGCGAAGGCGACGCTCCCGACCGCGATGGACGCGATCCACAGGCCCACGCGAGCCCAGTCGAGCGGGACGAAGATGCCGATGCCCGCGAGCATTGCGAACGAGACCGCGAAGCCGACGATCGCGGCGAGAAGCGCCTTCGCGCCGAGTAACAGCCCGGCGGGAACCAGGCCGCGTCGCAACCGGGCGAGCGTCCCCTCCTCGCGCTCGAGCGCGAGCATGCCCGAGGCGAGCAGGATGCAGACGAACATCAGGCTTACCGACACCGCCACGGCGACGGCGTAGTCGTTGAGCGGCGTGCGGTGGCCCGAGAGAACCTCCTGCTTGACGCCGATCGGTTCGGCAACCGCGCCGATCACCGCCTTCGAGCCTCCGAGGTGCTGGACGGCCACCTCCGCGAAGCTCTCGACTTGCTCGACCCGCGGCCGGACCGGCGAGGAGGGTGGCAGCTCGGCGGTGATCGCCTGGAGCAGGCTGTGCGCGCGAACAAGCCCGAGGATCTTGTACGTCGAGCCGAGGAAGTTGAGGTTGCCGCCCTTCAACAGCAGGTCGATGTAGCTGTCGGCGACGCGGGAGAGCTGTGCCGCGAGCGCTGCGTTCGCCTGGGCCAGCTTCGACTCGATCGCCTGCTCGACGAGCGACTGGTTGACCGCGTTGTTGTTGTAGATCACATCGACGTACGCCGTCTGCGACGCGCTCGCGAGCTCCTGCGGCAGCTCGGCGGGGATGATCAGCGCGGCGATCGTCGCGCCGCTGCGCACGTCCGCGATCGCCTGGGCTCGCGTTGCGACCGGCACCGGCTGGATCGCCTGAAAGAGCCTGCGCTCATAGGTCGTCGTATTGATCGACTCGCGGCCAAGCTGGACCGTCGCCTGATCCGGCGGGATCTCGTTGAGGAAAGCGACCCGCGGCAGCGCCGGCGAGCTCGACAGGGCAAGCCCGATCAGCAGCGCGATCGCGATCGGGTAGATGATCAGCAGGGCGGCGAGCGCCGGCGAGCGACCGAGGATCCGCAGGTCCTTGGCGAGCAGTGCCCGCAGCGCGAGGCCCACTAGTGCCCCCGCTCGGCGAGGAACGCCACGAACGCACGCTCGAGGTCGCTGCCGTGCTCGGCGCCGCGAAGCCCCTGCGGCGGCCCGGCGAAGAGCATCTCGCCGTCCGCGAGGACGAGGAGCTGACCCGCGTAGCGCTCGGCCTCGGCGATGTCGTGGGTCGCAAAGGCGACGCTCGTCCCACCGGCGACGCGCGTCAGGATGAACTCCCAAAGGCGCGCGCGCTGGCGCGGGTCGAGCGCCGAGCTCGGCTCGTCGAGCAGCAACACGGAGGGATCCGCGATCAGGCCGATCGCGATGTTGACGCGCTGGCGGTTGCCGCCCGAGAGCCGGCCGACGGGCTCGTCTGCGCGCTCGCGCAAGCCAGCCTGGTCGAGCATTCCGGCGACGGCCGCCTCGACGTCCGCGACGCGCTCGAGCCGCGCGAACAGGCGCAGGTTCTCCGCGACCGAGAGCTTTGAGTAGACGGCGGTCTGCTGCGGCACCCAGCCGACGCCGCCCTCGGCCGGGACGCGCAGCTCGCCCGCGCTTGGCGCCAGACCGCCTGCGAGCATCGACAGGAGCGTCGTCTTGCCCGCGCCGTTCGGCCCGATGATCGCGAGCACCGCGCCCGGGTCGAGCTCGAAGCTGACGTCGCGCACCGCGACGCGCGAGCCAAATCGCTTCGAGAGCCCGCGTGCCTGGAGCCGCGTCATCCGCTTCCTCGGGGGACGTGCCAGGACTCAAAGACGACGTGACGACGCAAGTAGAGGATCGTCTCGCGCAGCACGGCCGCAACCGGTAGCGCGACGAGTGCGCCGACGATGCCGTAGATCGCGTCGCCGAAGAGCAGCGAGAGGATCACGAGCAGCGGGTTGATGCGCAGCGCGTGGCTGAAGATCTGCGGCGCGACGACGTGCCCCTCGAGCTGCTGGATGGCGACGAACAGGATCACCACCCAGATCGCGCTGAGCGGGCTCTCGAACAGGGCGAGCAAGACCGCGGGGATCGCCCCGAGGATCGGGCCGACGTACGGAACAAGCTCCATCACGCCGAAGAACGTGCCGAACGCGAAGGCGTAGGTGCGCCCGTCCGGGAAGATCCCCAACGCGCCGTAGATCCAGAGGGCGACGCCCGCACCGGTGCCCATCGCGATGCTGAAGATCAGCTGGCCGCGCACGTAGCTCGAGACCGCGACCTGGGCACGCGTCGGGAAGTCGTCCTGCGGCGTGCCGTCGCCCGGCGGTAGCAAGCGCCGGACGAGCGTGCCGATCTGGCGTGCATAGATCAGGAAGTAGACCGACACGACGAAGATCAGGACGAGCGAGATCGCCGCGTTCGCGACGCTGGCGAGGATGCTCGTGGTGAACGAAAGCAGTGAGCTCGACCCCTTGACCACGTTGTGCTCGAGCGTGTTCAGCGCGGTGTGCCCCTGCTTGCGCAAGTTGACGTGGACGCCCGCGTGGTTGAGGAACTGCTGCAGGTTCCCGAGCCCCTTGTTCGCCTGCGCGGTGATCTGTGGCAGGTGATGCACGAAGGAGTTGACCTGGTTTGTGATCGGCTGCGCGAGGAGCCAGCCGACAGCGACCACGAGGACCAGCAGTAGGAGATAGGTGAGCGGGATCGCGAGACCCCGCGGGACGCGGTAGCGGCGCAGGCGTTCGACGTGGGGGTTCAGCAGCAGCGCGATCAGTGACGCGACGGTGAAGACGAGCACGACCTCGCGCGCTGCACGCGCCGCGACCCACAGGGCGAGCAGCGCGACCAGGAGCAGGACCAGCTGTACGCCCTGGGGGATTACGAGCGGCGCGGGAGCGGCCGCGGGCGCCGGCTCCGCGGGCGCCTCGCCGTTCCCCGCTTGCGCCGGCGGCTCGCCCGCCCCTGCCACGTCCCGGGGTTCTCCAGTTGTTATCCGCACCGGTCTGCCTTCCCCGCCGAGACGATGGACCGCCCGGGCGCTACACACTAGTCTCGCGGGGATGGCGGATGTGCGGATCCTCTTCTGCGGCGATCTCGTTGGCTCCGCCGGGCGCCGGGCGCTCCTGGCGCTGCTCCCCGGCCTGCGGGAGCGCTACGCGCCGACGTTCGTCGTCGTCAACGCCGAGAACGTGGCCGGCGGCTTTGGCATCACGCCGAAGCTCGCCGACGAGCTGCTCGCCGCCGGCGTTGACGCGATCACCCTCGGCAACCATGCCTACCGGCGCACGGAGATCTACGCGTATCTCGATGAGCAGCCGCGGATCGTGCGGCCCGCCAACTACCTGCGAAGCCAGCCCGGTCGCGGTCATACGGTGATCGAGCGCGACGGTCAGCGCCTGGCGGTGATCAACCTCTCAGGGAACCTCTATGTCCAGGCCGGCCGCTCCGCGTTCGCCGAGGTCGACGGGCTTCTCGCCGAGCTCGGCAGTAGCGTCGATCACATCCTCGTCGACATGCACGCGGAGGCGACGAGCGAGAAGGTCGCGATGGGCTGGCATCTGGACGGCCGCGTCACGGCGGTCGTCGGTAGCCACACGCACGTCCCAACGGCCGACGCGCGCGTGCTCCCGGGCGGGACGGCGTACGTCACCGACGCAGGTATGACCGGCGCGCGCGGCGGCGTGCTCGGCTTCGACCGCAGGCTCGCAGTCGCGGCGCTCGTGACGCAGCTACCGACGCGGCTGATCCCCGCCGACGAGGACCCGTGGCTGATGGGCGTCCTGGTCAGCTGCTCGCAGCGGCTGCGCGCGGACTCGATCGAGCAAATCCTCGTGGCCGCCGAATAGCGCGGCGGGCTAGCCGAGACCGAAGTGCCGCCGGACGAGCGGCACGACATCCTTGATCGACCACTGCTCGCGCTCGAGCTCGCCGTCCAGCCCGCAACAGATCAGCGGTACGAGCGAGTCGCCGGCGCCGAGTGAGCCGTGGCTGCCGCCCCCGATGTGGCTTGCGCCGCCCCAATCGGTGAACTCGACGCCGTCGGCCGCCGAAAGCAGCACCTCGCCGGCCGCGGGACAGCTCGCGGCATCCCAGATGCGCCCGAGCGCGTCGGGAAAGCGTTCGCTGCGAAACATGCCGTCCTCGATCCGGCCCTCGAGCACCGCGAGCGCGCCGTGCACGCGCCACGAGCGCCCGCGCAGGTCGCGGACCCCGTCGCCCGGCGCGAGGCGCAGCTCGCCACCCGCGTCCCCGGCGACGACCACCTCCTCGCCGTCCCGCCAGATGACGTGCTCGACGCCCTCGAGGCGACGCGCGCGATCGACGACCGCGCGCAGCAGGCGCGGCTCGAGCACGTAGATCATCGCCGCGCGCGAGTTCGGGCACAGCGCGACCTGGGCGCTGCCGGGCTCGCGCAGATCGGTCGGCAGGCGGATGTCGAAGCGCCCGGTGAAGTGGGAGACGAGCGAGATCGTGCTCTCGACGAGCGTGTGCGCGTGGTCGGCGATGACGATCACGGCGTGCTCGGCGAGGAAGCGATCGACGCCGCCACCCGCTTCGAACAGCCGCCAGATCTGGCGGTCGGCTTCGGCCAGCGAGTCGAGCTGGTTCTCAGGTCCGTAGCGGTGCGACCAGTTGTCGTTGTCGGGCAGCGAGAGCAGCAGAAAGTCGAACAGGTCGTGCTCGACGAGGTAGGAGCCGACGCAGCCCGAGTGGCGGTCGCGCACCCCGGGCATGCCGAGCGTTCCCGAGCAGCCGGTCGCGCGGCTTGCGAAGACGTCGGCGTAGAAGAGCTCGCGGGGGCCCAGCACCGGGTGGCGCACGACCGAGAGCGCCGCGATCCGCGTGAGCAGCGAGTCGCGGGCGGGGACGTGGCGGTGTCGTCCGCGATACATCAGATAGGTCGTGCCCGCCGTGCGCAGGTCCGCGTCGTCGAGCATCTCGAAGACGGTCAGCGCATCGGCCGCCAGATGCGCTGCGTTCATGTTGTAGATCGTGTCCGTCAGCTGGCGCGCGAGGCCGAAGCGCAGCGAGGCGCGGAAGCTCGAGCCGTACTCGATGTAGCGGCGCTCGCCACGGTGGTACCAGTTCATCGCCGGGATGTGGTGGCGATCGGGTCCGAGTCCGGTCGCGATCGACGCCGCGCAGACCGGCGTCACCGAGGGGAACACGGAGACGGCGTCACGGATGAAGCGACCCCGCTCGATCAGCGCCGCGAGCGCCGGGGTCCGCCCCGCGTGGACGGCGCGTTCCACCATCGCCGGCGCCGCGCCGTCGATCACGACGAGGACCACCTTGCGCGGACGAGGGCTCAGGAGGCGGCCCTCAGCACCCTGGGCACGAGGTTTCGCGAAGCTCCGCCGTGGTCATCGTGCGCTACCGTGGGTTCATCTTGCGGTTGACCTCGATGACTTCAGCATCGCAGCGACGCGTCGAAGAGAGCGGAAGATGAGCTTCGGCGACGAGCGCCGCCGCCCGCCCCGGCCCGCCGCGCACGAGCTGGAGCGCTACAGCGCGCTGTTTGCCACACGGACCGGACGGATGCGCTCTTCGGTGATGCGCGATCTGATGGCCGTGACCGACCGGCTCGACATCATCTCGCTCGCCGGAGGGCTACCCGACACCTCGCTCTTCGAGCCGCGCCTGTTCACCGCGGCGATGGAGCGCATCGCCGACGGCGCGACCGCGGCGGCGCTGCAATACGGCCCGACCGACGGGCTCCAACCGGTCAAGGAGTGCATCGTCCAGATAATGGCCGAGGAGGACACGCGCGTCGCCGCCGACGAGCTGATCGTCACGACCGGCGGCCAGCAGGCGATCGACCTCGTCTGCAAGACGCTGCTCGACCCCGGCGACGTCGTGATCGCCGAGGGTCCCACCTATCCCGGCGCGGTCCCGACGTTCTGCGCCTACGAGGCGCAGGTCGTGCAGATCGAGATGGACGCCGACGGGATGCAGATCGACCTCCTCGAGCGCACGCTCGATCAGCTCGCCGCCGAAGGGCGCCGACCCAAGTTCATTTACACCATCCCGACCTTCCAGAACCCGGCCGGCGTCTCGATGTCGCTGGCGCGCCGCCGGCGCCTCGTCGAGGTCGCGCGTGAGCGCGAGCTGCTCGTGCTCGAGGACAACCCGTACGGTCTGCTGCGCTACGAGGGCGACGCGCTGCCGACGCTGCGCTCGCTCGAGGTTCCGCGCGGCTCGCGCGACGGCGGCGAGTTCGTGATCTACGTCGGCACGATGTCGAAGATCCTCTCCGCCGGCATCCGGATCGGCTGGGTCGTGGCGCCACGGCCCGTCCTCGCGAAGCTCAACCTCGGCAAGGTCTCCTCCGACCTCTGCTCCTCCTCGCTCACGCAGCACTTCGTCGCCGCCTACTTCGCGAACGGCGACTGGCGCGAGTACGTCAACGCCGCGCGCGAGACCTACCACGTGCGACGCGACGCGATGCTCGACGCGCTCGCCGAGTTCATGCCGGCGCAGGCGCGCTGGACGCATCCCCACGGCGGCCTGTTCGTCTGGCTCACGCTGCCCGACTACATCGACACGACCGACCTGCTCGCGCGCGCGCTGCGCGAGCACGTCGCCTTCGTCCCCGGAGAGGGGGCCTACGACGACGGGCGCGGGCACAATGCGATGCGACTGAACTTTTCGAGCGTGCCCGAGGAGCAGATCCGCGAAGGGATCCGCCGCATCGCGAAGATCGTCGACGAGCAGCTCGCGCTTTACGGCTCATTGACCGGCCGCCACGGCGCCGCGCCGGCTGACGACGCCGCCAATGAGCTGACCGAGGAGCTCGCGCCCGTTCTCGAACTGCCGCGGCGCTCGGGCGAGGGGGCGCGGCGGTCGCGACCGGCGTGAGTCGGGTCGCGGTTCTGAAGGGGGGGCGGTCGCTCGAGCGGCAGGTGTCGCTCGCTTCCGGTGCGCGCGTCGAGGACGCGCTCGAACGCCTCGGGCACGAGGTCGTGGGAATCGACGTCGGCGGCGATCTTTTTACGGCGCTGCACGACTGCGCGCCGGACGTCGCGTTCATCGCGATGCATGGCCCCGGCGGGGAGGACGGGACCGTCCAAGAGCTGCTCGAGGTTCTCGGGATTCCCTACACCGGGTCGGGCGTATCGGCGAGCGCGCGCTGCGCGGACAAGGTGCTCGCGAAGCACGCGCTGCGCGACGCCGGGCTGCCGACGCCCGACTGGGTCGCCTTCACCGACACCGCGTTCCGGGACCTCGGCGCCGGCCAGGCGCTCGACGCGATCGAGCAACGCCTCGACTTCCCGCTCGTCGTCAAGCCGGTCGGGCAGGGCTCGGCGATCGGGATCAAGTTCGCGCGCTCGGCGCAGGAGGTCCCGGCCGCGATCCTCGCCGCGTTCTCCTATGACCCGAAGGTGATGATCGAGCGTTTCGTCGCGGGGCGCGAGCTCGCGGCGGGCGTGCTGTCGGGGCGAGCAGGCGGCGCGCAGGCGCTGCCAATCGTCGAAGCGATCGCGCGCGACCGCGACTTCTACGACTTCACGGCGCGTTACGACATCGGCCGCACGCGCTTCGCCTGCCCGGCCGATCTCGACGCGGCGCTCGCAGCGCGCGTCCAGGAGGTCGCACTCGCTGCCTACGAGCTGCTCGGCTGCTACGGCTTCGCGCGCGTCGACATGATCCTCGCGGCCGACGGCCCGCAGATCCTCGAGCTCAACACGATCCCGGGCCTCACGGGGACGAGCACGCTGCCACAGGCCGCCGACGCAGCCGGGATCGACTTTGACGAGCTTGTGGGACGCACGGTCGAACTCGCTCTGACACGCGCGCGCTCAACGGTGTAGTTCCGACCCGTGCATGCCTGTGCCCCGAACGGGGTGCGGCCCCCCGAGATCATCAGCAGCTCAGGAGTCGCCCGCGGCGAAGTCCTCAGGCGTGACCTGGTCGAGGAACTCCTTGAACTTCTCGACCACGTCGTCTGTGTCCTCGACCTCGTGCTCGAACTCGATCGCCGACTCGGCGATCACCTCGTCGGCCGCGAAGATCGGCGCGCCGGCGCGCACCGCCAGGGCGATCGCGTCGCTCGGGCGGGAGTCGATCTCGAGCTCGCGCCCGCCGACGACGAGCGTGATCGAGGCAAAGAATGTGTTCTCGCGCAGCTCGGTCACCGCCACCTGCGTGCAGCGCACCTCGAGCTCCCCGAGCACGTCGCAGAGCAGGTCGTGGGTCATCGGACGCGGGGTCTGCGCCCCCTGGAGCTTCATCAAGATCGACGCCGCCTCGGGATGGCCGATCCAGATCGGCAGAAACTTGTTGCCCTCAGCCGTCTTCAGCAAGACGATCGGCTGCTTGCCGACCATGTCAAAGCTGACGCCGTAGATGACCATCTCTTGCACGGGCAGGCTCCCTAGCCGGGGGGTCAGACGAAGTATAGGTCGCCCGTAGCGGTGTCCTGCCGCCCCGCCGCGTCGTGAAGTGCAGCGCGATCGCGCCGGCTACAACGAGCGGGATGAAGTTCGAGATGTGGAGGACGATCGCGGACGGCAGGGCACCCGTCTCAGAGAAGCCGTATGCCTTGAGCGCCAGCACCCCCGCCGCTTCGAAGACGCCGATCGCAGCTGGCGGCGACGGGATGATCATCGACAGCCCGACGGCGACGGTAACGAGCACGCCGGCGCTGAACGGAAGGTCATGGAAGGCGCGCAGCACGAACCACGACCACAGCGCGGCCGTCATCCAGGCCGCGAGGCTCCAGACGAGCGCCTCGAGCGCGACGCGCAGCTCGCGCAGACCCGACAGGCCGGCGGCAAGCAGCCGGATCTGCTCGTTGATCCGCTCCGGATCAAGGCGCGGCAGGCGCGCGAGCGGGCGGGCGAGCCACAGCAGGGGTCGCTCGCCGTAGATCGCGAGAACGCCGACGACCGCGGCGAGGCCGGCAGCCGCGACAGCGGCGAGCACCGCCGCCGCGCCAAACCAGGACACGTGCGGCAGCCACGGCAGCGCGCAGAAGAAGATCAGCAGCACCGCGAATACGTCGTAGGCGCGCTCGACGACCACCGTGCCGACGATCTCGGCCGGCGGGGTGTTCGAGCGCCGCGTCAGCGACGCGACGCGGGCGACCTCGCCGGCGCGGGCCGGCATCACGTTGTTGAAGAGGTAGCCGACCAGCATCGCTTCGATGACCCGCAGGCGCGGCGGGCGCCGGTCGCGTGCGAACAGCGAGCGCCAGCGCATCGCGCGCATCAACGTCTGTGCCGCGAACGCGCCCATCGCCGGGACGAGCCACCAGATGTGGCAGTGCTCGACAGCGACCCACGCCTTGTGCCAGTTGACGCCACGCACCGCGAGATACGTGAAACCGGCCGCGAGCGCGAACGTCGCGAGCGTCGCAACCAGCCGCAGGTTCGGGCGACGGCGCCCTGGGCGCGAGGATGGTGCCGCGAGTAGCGGCTCTTCCTGTGCCCGCGTGCTCACTGCAGGCGAGCCTACCGGACCGCTCACCGGTGCCGGCTCGGGGCGGGCATCGAACGAACGTCCAGTTTGACGCCTCGCGAGCGGTGCGCGGCAGGAGCTCGACTGCACGCTGCGGGGGCGTTTAGGACACCGAAACCCAGTATTTGGTGGGATTTTGTGCCAGCGGACCGCGTAACTGGGGAGGTTCGTACAGGTGTCCAGGGTGGTTGACCGGCGCCCCGATGGGCATCGACACTTGCCGGCACGATGATCGAACTCGAGGACGCACCCACCACAGAGACCGTCGCGGGGCACGCCGCTTGCGTCAAGACGGCTGCCGGCCACGATCGTGTCCGGCTCATCCTCGTCGACCCTGACGCAATGTCACGCCACGCCCTCTCGGACGCGCTCCGCGCCGATGGTCGCTTCACAGTGATCGCGCAGGCAGAGAGCTCGAACGAAGGTGTGGAGCTCGCCCTCCACTACAAGCCGGCGCTTGTCGTGATCGCCAATGCGGTGCCCGGAATGGACGCCGTCAGGGCGATCGAGCGGATCACTGCCGGCGCGGCCGAGGTGCGCGTCGTTCTGGTCTCCGCGACGCACGAGCTCGAGATCGAGATGTGCGCCGTGCGCGCCGGAGCGAGCGGCTTCCTCGACAAGGACTCGGGCCTCGCGGCGATCGCACGCTCGCTGACACTCGTCGCCGCCGGTGACTCGGTGATCTCGCGCGAGATGACGCGCCTTCTCCTCGACCGTCTGCGCCGCACGCCGGAGGACGGCAGCGGGATGCGCCCGGTCAAGAGCCCGCTCACAGACCGCGAGTGGGAGATCCTCGACATGATCTGCTCAGGGATGGGTACGCGCGAGATGGCCGACGACCTGTTCCTCTCGACCGAGACCGTGAACAGCCACGTCAAGCGCATCCTGCGCAAGCTCGGCGTTCACTCGCGCAGCGCGGCCGTCGAGGTCGCGGGCCAGATGCGCAGCGGCATCCTCGTCTAGACGGCGATCGCTGCGCCCGGCGCGGGCGCCCCTCAGGAGAATCTACGCAGCCGGTGCGCGGTCCAACACGGACTGCCGGCAAACGCGCGCGCCGTAGCCTGCCCCGAACGGGCACGTGCGGCAATTGGTGCCCGTGGATGTCCGCCATGAGCGCCACGATCGACCACCGCGAGCTTTACCGCCTGCCGTGGTCGCTGCCCGACAACGCGATCGCCTGGCTCGAGCCGACGAAGAAGTGCAACCTCGCGTGCCTCGGCTGCTACCGCGAGAACGATCCGCGTGGGCACAAGACCCTCGATGAGGTTCGCGCAGACCTCGAGGTCTTCAAGCGTCTGCGCACCGTGGACAGCGTGTCGATCGCGGGTGGCGACCCGCTGGTGCACCCCGAGATCGTGCAGATCGTCGAGCTCGTCGCGCGCGAGGGCCTGAAGCCGGTCGTCAACACCAACGGCCTCGCCTTGACCGAGGATCTTCTCGGCGAGCTCAAGCGCGCTGGCGTGGTGGGCTTCACCTTCCACGTCGACTCAAAGCAGGGGCGGCCCGGCTGGAAGACAGCGAACGAGATCGAGCTCTGCGAGCTGCGCCAGCGCTTCGCCGAGATGGTCGCGGCGGCGGGCGGTCTCGGGTGCTCTTTCAACGCCACGGTGTACGAGGACACGCTCCCCTATGTGCCCGAGCTCGTCGCATGGGCGCAGCGGAATATCGCGATCGTGAACACGATCGTCTTCATCGCCTTCCGATCCGGCATCCTCGGCGGCGGCTTCGACTACTTCGTCCGCGGCAAGCCCGTCGACTTCTCGTCGATGCCGTACGCCACCGCCGACCAGACCCCTCACGAGCTCCAGTCGACCGACATCGTCGCGGAGATCCGCAAGCGCTTCCCGGACTTCGCTCCGGCCGCCTACCTCAACGGCACCGAACGCCCGGACACGTTCAAGTGGCTGCTGACCGGCGTCCTCGGCACGAGTGAGCGCACGTACGGCTATGTCGGGCCGCGCACGATGGAGCTCTCGCAGGTCTATCACCACCTGACGACCGGCCGCTACCTCGCCTACACGCGGCCCGAGATGCTGGCGCACGGGCGCTCGATGCTCTTGCTCGCCCCGCTCGACCGGCGCCTGCGCGCGATCGCGCGCCGCTACTTCGCCGACGCGGCGCGCCGGCCCGCCCGCCTGCGCGAGCCGCTGCGCTTCCAGTCGGTCATGATCATCCAGCCCGCCGACGTCTACGCCGACGGCCACCAGAACATGTGCGACGGCTGCCCGGACATCACGGTGCTCGACGGGCGCCTCGTGTGGTCGTGCCGCCTCGAAGAGCCCGAGCGCTACGGGGATTTCGTCCAGATGGTGCCGCGCCAGGGCTAGGCGACGAGGCGCCGGCGGCGCCGCAGACGACGGTCCGCAGGGCGTATCTCAAGCGTGTTTGCCGATCGCTGGGCCGCGAGCGCCTAGTCGGTTGCGACGCGTGATTGCTCGAAGGCCACTGCGAGCAGCTTCAGCAGCTTCTCTAGCGCCTCACGTCCGTCCGCCGCATGTTTCGCGCCGTCGGCGGCGCCTTCGAACGCGCGCTCGGCGGCTTCGACGACCGTGCGCATCTCAGCGTCGATCTTGGCGATCGTCGCGGCGATCCGCGCTGTCTGGTCAGCCGTCTCGGACGCCAGCCTGCCGACTTCGTCGGCGACGACTGCAAACCCTCGACCGTGCTCGCCGGCGCGCGCGGCCTCGATTGCCGCGTTGAGCGCCAGCAGCTTGGTGCGTGACGCGACATCCTCGATCACGGTCGAGACGTTGCTGACCTCGTGCAGCTCACTTTCGGTGACGCGTTGCAGGAGCTCCGAGACGCCCTTGGTCTGCTCGCTCAGCCGGTCGAAGCCGTTGATCACCTCGACGAGCACCTCGAGTCCGCGCGCGGTCCCCTCGCGGCTTGCCTCGAGCGCCTGCAGAGCGTAGGCCTGCCCACTGGCGTCGGCGCTGTAGCCCCAGGTGCCGATGATCTCGCCGGCGGCGTTGCGCAGCGGCATCTTGGTCGTCGACGCCCAGAAGTTCTCGCGCCCTTGGAAGCTATCCGGCTCGAGCTTCGCCCGCAGGGCCTCGCCGGTGGCGATGATGCGATCTTCGTCCACCTTGCCCGCGCGGGAATTGGAGTCGTCGGTCAGGACCCCTTCGCCGTAGACGTTGAAGTCGGTCTTGCCGACCACATCGCTGAGCGTCAGGCCTTCCCCAATGCGTCGGAGCAGGCCCTCGCTGACCAGGAGGAACCGACCCTCGCGGTCCTTGAACCAGATCCGCTCAACCGGGTCGTTGATCAGGCCGGAGATGCACACACGCTCGACCTCGTCGAGGGAGGCGCTCACGAGCGGGGATGAAGCGTCATCGGAGTGCACCCGCGACGCGAGTATGACGTATGACCTATGAAACGGCCAGAGCAGGGTCGAGGCCCGTCACCGGCTGTTCGGCCCGCAGCGCGCGATCACCCGCCAGCGGCGGCGCGACCGGCGAACGGACGTCGGTCCCCGCCTGCACCGCGGCGTGCGCGCAGCGACCGCTACGCGCTGGAGAGGACCTGGCACGACGCCCGAACCTGATCCTTCCTCGAGCACCGGCCGCAACGAAACGCCGTCGGCCCCGGGGCTTTCCAGTGGGCGATCCTGGACTCGAACCAGGGACCTCTTCCTTATCAGGAGCGAGCAGCTGCAGGCGGCTGAGGGTCGTTTGCGGGTATCTCGCCCGAAATCGGGCCGTGCGCCTCAGATTGGGCCTGTTGCGGGTCGGATCGTGGCGGCCGAGGCTTCCATCCGGCTTCCATGCCCGAGGTTTCCCTAATCGGTCAGCATGCCCGCTGGGGACGCGCAGCGAGAGCGGGACCGCCTACGCCTGAGCGACCGCGCTGGCGGTGGCCGCTACCTGGGTCACGTGGGTCCGCACGTGCCCGCGTCAGGTATCGGGCAGTTCATGCCGCCGACCAGCAGTCCACTCCCGAGATGGGCGCCGAGCACGGGACCCACCTGGGTGCTGAACAGGGGCTCCGAGCCGAAGATCGACACACCCTCGGCCACCAGGCGGGCGGCGTCCTCGGGCTCCTGGGCGTGCTGAACGATCCAGTCGCTCGCGCCGCGATCCTTGAGCTCGCGCAGGTATTCAACCATCCGCTCGAAGGCCCGCCGGCGCGTTCGGACGCGCCCTACGGGCGTGATCTCGCTGGCGAACGTCAGGATCGGCTTGACCGTCAACGCAGTTCCGAGGATCGCCTTGGCGGCACCGATTCTGCCGCCTCGGCGCAGGTACTCGAGCGTATCGAGGCAAAACCAAATGTCGAGCGTCCTGCGGGCGTCATTCACGGCCTGGACCACCGCGTCTAGACTCGCGCCTGCCACCGCCGCGCGCGCTGCGGCAATCACGAGCAAGCCGAGGCCACCGGCACCGGTCTGGCTGTCCACCACCTCCACGCGCCCGCCATGGCCCTGCTCCGCCGCGAGTCGAGCTGCCGCGCGCGCGCTCTCGCAGGTTCCCGACAGGCCGCTGGCCAGGTGGATCGAAACGACGTCGCGCCCGGCGCCAACGAGTGGCAGAAAGCGCGCCAGGAAGTCCCCAGGCGAGGGCTGTGAAGTGCTTGGCAGCTGCGGCGACTCGTGCAGGCGGGCGTAGAACGCGTCGAGATCCTCATGCTCACGCTCAGGACGCATCGCCCGCCCCCATCCGACGTAGAGGTCGACCTGCCCAATCCCCCAGCGGTCAACCAGCGATGCAGGGAGATACGAAGTGCTGTCGGTGACGATCGCGACTCCGAGCGTCGAAGACTTCTGAGCTGCTCCAGGACTGCCCACGGCGAGGCGAAGCGTATGGGATCGTGAGAGGCCCGCGGACGCCGTTTACCACTCATGCCGGTATTGCAGAAGCGCGCCTCGCGTCGGCCAAACGGCCAGAGAATCCGGCAGACGCTCCCCTTTCGCGCAAACGAGCTGCGTGCGGGCTGCCGCTGCAGGCGGCTGCTCCGAGAAAAAGGGAGCGCGTCGCGATCGGGCGGCGTCGTCACAGCCCGAGTCTGCGGACGCCTGCCTCGTCGAACCCGAAGTGGTGACCGACCTCGTGCCGGACCGTGGTGATGACTTGCTGTCGCAGACGCTCGGGATCGTCGCCGAAGTCGCGGACGAGCGTGTCGCGGAAGATCATGATCTCGTCTGGTAGGCCGCCGCCTCCGAGGAAAGGCATGCCACCGAGCTTGTAGCCGACGTACATTCCATAGGCGTGGCTTTCGGCGCCGCGGTCAGAGACGACGATCGCAACGTTCTCGAGCGCGTTTTGGAACTCGGGCGGCAGATCGTCGAGCGCTGAGCTGACGAGCTCCTCGAATTCCTTCTCGCTGTAGTGACGGTGCTGGCTCATGGACCCGCGTCGGGACGCACGCCACTCAAACACGCACGACGGACCGTATCGCGAAGAGCACCGAAGCACGCCAGTCGCTCGTCGCGCAAGGGGACAACGAGGGGTGCGGTCGGGGCGACGGCGCGCAGGGCGTCCCGCAGGTCAGCACGCACGCCCCATGGTACTTACGCAGCCGGGTGCCGATGGCCGGCACCCCGGCCGGTCGGCCTCGTTGCTTTGGCCGGGTGCCGATGGCTTGATATCGGGGCACGCGGCCCGGCCCGACCGTGACGCCGGTAGGCGGCTCAGCGGCCGATCGTGCGCGTGATGTCGCGGCTCCGCGGGCCGAATTCGCCGAGCAGGGTGCGGACGCGCTCGATGCCCTCCGCAACTCGCGATCCCCAACCTCGATCGGCAGCATCGAGTCCTGCAGGCCGCCGAGGATCAGATCCGCACGCGTCGCCGCGGCTGCCGCGTCCTGGATCATCGATCCGGCGTTGCCTGGCGCTGCGTGCGGAGGCTGGCGCTCGCCGGCATCGCCCGACAGGTCGTGGCGGGCAGCGAACTCCGAGCGCGTGCGCCGCAGTTGCGCCGAGGCGCTCTGCGACGGTCGGAAGAGCTGGTCCTCGACGCGCCGCGCGGCGGCATCGTCGAGCAGCTCGTAGGCGCCGGAGACGCCGTCGAGCGCGAGATCAACCTGGTCGAGAGCGCTTGCCAGGTCGTCGAGCACCTGCTGGCGGCCCTCGGCGTTCGTGTACGCCACCGCCATAGCCTAGTGCCGGTGCAGTCGCCGCCGACTACGGCCATCCTAACACGTACCGGTCATGCCGTCCTGCTCGCTAAAGCATGAACCGCGAGTGCCGTCACGACCTCGGGCGCACGCATCGTACGAGAGGGCGCGTCAAACCGACGGGTCCGTCGCTGACGAGCGCTGTCGGGAGCGATACGTTGCTCCGCACCCGCTAACGGGTCGGAGACCGCGGCAAGGACCAAGGCCACGCGCGACCGCCTTTCGCGCGATGGAGCCGCCTGATGCGCAGGGTTAGCGTGATCGCATTTCGTGGGAGGGACAGCGCTTGAGGATGCGTGCGTATCGGTTATGGCGCGTGGCCGCGGACGCTTTAGCGCTGTGCGAGCCACTTGTCGAAGTCCTTGGCGACGATGCGTTCGTCGTGGATGCCCTCCGCCTCCGCTGAGGCCAGCCAGACGATCGGCGGACCCATGATCGCCGGGTCAAGGAGTGTCGCCCGCGTCTCGAGCGGCACGTCGTCGGGGATCATCCCGGTCGCGGTGGCGCCTCCCGGCAGCAGGACGTTGGCGGTCACCGAGGTTCCCTTGAGGTCGGCGGCCATGACACGCGCGAGCGCCTCGACTGCCGCGCCCGCCGGCCCGTAGGGCACAAAGCCGCGGCGGGTCATTGTCTGCTTGCTCATTGAGATCGTGACGACGCGCCCGCGGCCCGCCGCAAGCATCCGCGGCACAACGGCCCGCGCGACGAGGAAGCACCCGGTGACCTTCGTCTCGAGCACGGCGCAGAAATCGGCCGGCGCCACCGCCCAGAAGGGTTGCGGCTCAGTCAGAAAGCGCGGATTGACAGTGCGCATGCCGATGCCGGCGTTGTTAACAAGCACGTCGACGCCACCAAGTCGCTCGTAGATCTCGTCCACCCGCACCTGAACGGATGCCGCGTCGCGGACATCCATCTCAATCCCGACCGCCGCGGCTCCCAGTCGCATAGCGGCCGCCTCGGCGCGGGACCACTCGCGGCTCGTCACAGCCACGCGAGCTCCAGCCTCGACCAGCGCTTCGGCCATGGCCCTACCGAGTCCGCTCGTCGCGCCGGTCACGAGCACACGAGTACCGGCCAGCGCCATCACGGCATTATCCAACAGCCACCGCGCATCGGATCCGCGTCGCGCCTCCCGCACGGCGCCGTCGCTCGTCGCGTATTGGGACGACGAGACCTTGACGCGGCTGGGCCGCTGCTTTGGGGAGCGGAGCCGTCAGCGCAGGGGCCATGAGCTAGTCGATGTCCGGGGCGCGGCCCGTGATCCACCGGCGCCAGGTTCAGGCTGTGGGCTGCCGCTAGACTCGGTGTGTGCGTCTCTACCATGTGCCGAACAGCAGCTCGCAGCGCGTCCTGTGGTTGCTCGAAGAGGTTGGGGAGCCGTATGAGCTGACGATTCTCGGTGACCGGCAGTCGCGGCTCGCCGATGCCGATCACATGCGACGCCACCCGTTCGGCCGCGTGCCGGTGCTCGAAGATGACGGCGTCAATATCTTTGAGTCTGGCGCGATCTGCCTCTATATCGCCGACAAGTACCCGCAGACCGGGCTTTTGCCGGCGTCGGGCACATCGCGTGGGCTGGCATACCAATGGTCCCTGTTCGCGTACACCGAGCTGCAAGCAAAGTTCGGTCAGGTCCGACTCGCTGGTTCTCCCGAATCCGAGAAGACTGCAAGGGATGCCCTGAAGGAACCGATCGACGCCGTCGCCGCAGCGCTCAAGGGTCAGGACTTCCTTCTTGGAAGTGCCTTCACAGTTGCCGACCTCCTCGTCGCCACCGCCCTCGGCATCGCGCTACGGCTCAAGATCGGGGAGCTGCCGCCCCAGCTCGTTCGCTACCTCGATGCGATCGACAGCCGACCCGCCAAGCAACGCGCGGAAGCACGAAACCCGCCGCCCGCGGCAACGCGCTAGCGGTTCACCTTTCAAGCTCGCGGCTTCGGGCCGGGCGTGATTAGCTGGGCGTCTACACGATGAGTGAGGGGAGTGGATCGATGAGCGGCCAGATGATCGATGTAAAGACCAAGGACGGTGTCGCGAACGCGTACTTGTCGCGGCCCGATGACGGCGAGCGTTATCCGGCGGTCCTGTTCGTGATGGACGCGTTTGGGCTGCGCCCGCAGATCGAGCGGATGGTCGACCGGATCGCGGCGCGGGGGTTCGTGGTGCTCGCGCCGAACTTGTTCTACCGTGCGGGTCGTGCGCCGGTGGGCGCGATGCCAGACATGCGTGACCCGGCGGCGCGCACGCGGTTCATGGAGGCGATCAGGCCGCTCATGCAGGGACTTACACCGGAGCTGCTCGCCAGCGATGGCGGTGCCTATCTCGATCTGCTCGAAGAGGTCGGTCGTGGGCCGGTCGCGATTACGGGCTACTGCATGGGTGGACGCGTCGGTTGGCGGATTGCCGCAGCGTTCCCTGATCGTGTTGCGGCACTGGGCTGCTTTCACACCGGTGGCCTGGTCACCGAGGATGAGGACAGCCCGCACCGCAGTGCCGGCAAGCTCGCTGCCGAGCTCTACCTCGGCTCGGCCGACAACGATCAGAGCATGACGCTCGAGCAAATCGCCACGCTCGGGCGTGCGCTCGACGACGCTCGCGTCCGCTACCGCTCCGAGCTGTACACGGGCGCCGCGCACGGCTACACGATGGCCGACACCCCGGTATACAACGAGGCCGCGGCCGAACGGCACTTCAGAGAGCTTTTCGCCTTGCTCGACCGGACAATCGCAGCGCCCCCAACCACCGCCAGCGCGCCCTGACCCACCGCGGCGGCTGGCCGGCATTGGCGATGACGCCGAGCTGCTCCCTCTCGCGCTCAGCAGCTGCGTGCGGTGGCCGGTCGCTCGCTGCTCCTTTCGCAGAATGCGAGCGCCGTCGCTACTGGTAGGAGATGAACTCGAGCAGCGTCCCGTCGGGATCCCGGAAGTACACGCTCTGACCCTTGCCGCCGGCGCCGTCGCGCTCGACCGGTCCTTCCTCGACCGGGACGCCGCGCTCGCCTAGGTGTACGACGGCGTCCGTGATCGGGCCGTCCCAGACGAAGCAGAGGTCGCTGTTGCCGGGCTCCACTGGAATCCGTGCAACTGGTCCCGCTGAGACTCCGGGACCGTGGACGTTCAGCTGCTGCCCGCCGAAGCGGGACGCCCACCCCGACTCGCGGGCAACGAGCTCGGCACCGAGGACATCACGGTAGAAGCCGTTGGAGCGCTGCCAATTGGACACGGCGATCACGCAGTGATCCAAACGAGCTTGCACGCGATGATCGTAGCCGGACCGCAGGCAACCGCTGCTCGCGCGATGCGAGCGTCAGGAGTGGGGGTTTGGTCGCGTCCCAGAACTGCTGTAAATAGCCGCCGGGTGCTGTCAAGGCGACGGCGTAGGTTCCCTCAAGTCCTGCAAGACGATGAAGGAGGCCTACGCCGTGAAACGCACCGTACCGCCATCGGCGGAGATACAGAAGAGCATCGACAGGCTGCTCGCGGGCGGGCTTGTTGAGGACCCGCCGAAGATGCTTTCGGAGCTCGCCCGGCTTGGGGCGAGGTTGATCATTCAGCAGGCTGTCGAGGACGAGTTCGATCAGTGGCTTGGCCGCGCGCGGTATGAGCGCCGGCCCGAGGTCGGAACCGGGAAGCGCAATGGGTTCAGGCCGCGGAGCGTGCAGACCGGGGAGGGCGAGCTGGTGGTCGAGATCCCGCAGGTTCGTGAGGCGGCTGAGCCGTTCGTCTCGAAGCTGTTCTACCGCTGGCACCACAAGCGCTTGTTGCGGACCGATCCGCTGAGGGCGCTGATCGTTGGTGCGTTCGTGCGCGGCCTGTCGACTCGCGACGTCGAGTCGCTGTGCGAGGAGGCAGGGCTCGGGCGGACGTCGAAGTCGACGGTCGCCAGGGTCTGCAGCGAGCTGCACGAGCGCTTCGAGGCGTTCTCGCGCCGCAGCCTCTACGACGTGAAGCTCGTCGTCTTGTTCTTGGACGCGATCTATCTCGCGGTCCGTCCGAGCGGCCCGAAGGAGGGCGTCGTTTGCGCCTGGGGGATCAATGAAGACGGGGAGCGCGTGCTGGTCTCGGTGCGTCTGGGGATGCGCGAGTCACGCGACGACTGGCTCGAGCTCGGGCGCGACCTGACCCGGCGTGGCATGCCGGCGCCACGCCTGATCGTCGCCGACGGTGCGCCCGGGTTGATCTCGGCGGCCGATGAGCTGTGGCCGCGCGCTGAGCGCCAGCACTGCGTCGTTCACCGCCTGCGCAACCTGCTCGCCAAGCTCCCCAAGAGCGAGCAGCAGCGCGTCCGCGCCGCCTACTGGCAAGCACTCAACGAAGCGACCAGCATCAAAGACGGCAAGCTCCGCCTCCAAGTCCTGATCTCAGACCTCGAGCGCCAGGGCTACCAGTCGGCTGCCCGCTGCCTCACCGACGACCTCGACGCGCTCGTCGTGCACCTGCGCTACCCGCTCAGGCACCGCCACCGCTGGCGCTCAACGAACCTGCTCGAACGATCACTCGGCGAGGTCCGCCGGCGCACCAAAGTCATCGGCCGCTTCCCCGGCGAGACCAGCTGCCTCTCAATGGTCTGGGCCGTCCTGGACCTGTTCTTCAGCCACGCCAGCAACGGCGCCACCTTCACCGATCTGGACCGCCAACACCTCTACCGAATCAAATACCAGGCGGCCGAACCGATCGCCATCGACGAGGAGGTCACCGCCGCCTAAACTCACCCCGGGAACCTGAACCGCGGGCGAAGTTACAGCACTAAAGGGACGCGACCGTGGGGGTTTGCGCATGGTCGCTTTGGTGGCAAAGGAGTCACCGATCCCACTGCCCCCTCCGTGACCGCATCCGCTCGCGTGAAAGCAGCGGCGGAGATTCGCTCGACGAGCGCATCGCCTGGCGGGCACGAGCTGTTGGCTGCGCGGCTCGTGGCATCGCATGCGAGCTTCGCAGCATGCTCAGGGCTTCCAAACCGGTTCCATCGCACCTGATCGATTAGGTGATGCGGACCGGGCCACCCACGATGCCAAACCGCCGCGTTTACCAGGCGCATTCCGTGATGGGCGATCCTGGACTCGAACCAGGGACCTCTTCCTTATCAGAGAAGCGCTCTAACCGACTGAGCTAATCGCCCGTTCTGTGCGCGCCCCGAGGCGTGCTCTGGCCGCGCCATGTTAGCGCCCGCGCTCTGCCGCGTTGGCCATTCCGGCGTTGGCGCGTACCACCCGAAGGGGGCATGTAACAAATGCCACTTGCGCACGCGGGGGGCGGTCAGACGGTCGGGGCTAAACGAGCGGCGAGCTCGAGCGCCTCTTCGGCGCTGGCGAACGAGAGCTCCGCCCGATACCCGCGGCGATGGGGTGCCACGCGCACCTCCGCGCCGAGCGCCGCGGAGAGTCGATCCGAGATCTCGCCGCAGGCCTCGATCTGGTCGGGGTGCGCCGCGGTGGCGCGCCGGCGCGCCGGTGTGGCATCAGTCGTCGTGGCGGTGCGCGCCGCCTGCTCGAGCGTGCGGACCGACCAGCCCTCGGCGGCAGCCTGGCGCGCCAGCGCACGGCGAGCGTCGTGGCCCGTTGCAAGCAGGAGCGCCCTGCCGTGGCCCTCGCTGAGCGCCCCGCTTTCGAGTAGCTGGAGTGCCTCATCCGGCAGGTCGAGCAGGCGCAGCAGATTCGAGACCGCCACACGGCTGCGGCCGACGCGCAGGCCGACCTCCTCGCGCGAGAGCCCGAGCTCCTCGACGAGGCCCGCGCAGGCGCGCGCCTCCTCAACGGGGTTGAGGTCTTCGCGGGCCATGTTCTCGATCAGCGCTAGCTCGAGCGACTCCGCGTCGTCGCGCGGCCTGACGAGCGACGGTATGAGCTCGAGGCCGGCGAGCTTGGCGGCGCGCCAGCGCCGCTCGCCGACGATCAGCTCGTAGCGACCGCCGGGGATCGGCCTAACGAGGATCGGTTGCAGGACGCCGCGCGTGCGCAGCGACTCGGCCAGCGCCCCAAGCGCCGTGTCATCGAAGTGGCGGCGCGGCTGGCGGGGGTTCGCCGAGATCAACTCGACCGAGAGATCGCGCAGGTCGTCGCGCTCCTCGGCGCCCGTCTGCGAGACCGCCAGGATCGCCGACAATCCGCGGCCCATCCCGCGGGGCCTTGGCCCGCCGCCGGGCGAGGTCCCCGGCCAGCTAGCCACCGGCTGCTACCTCGCGCGCGAGTGCCACGTAGGCATCCGACCCAGCGCAGAACGGATCGTGCAACGTCACCGGGACGCCGAAGCTCGGCGCCTCGCTGAGCCTGACGTTGCGCGGGATCACGGTGTCGAAGACCAGCCCGGGGAAGTGTTCGCGCACGTCGCGCTCGACGTCGCGGCCAAGGCGCGTGCGGTTGTCGTGCATCGTCAGGAGCATCCCGGCGACGCTCAGGCGGGGGTTGAGCTCACGCTGGATCAGGCTGATCGTGTCGAGCACCTGCGCGAGACCCTCGAGGGCGTAGTACTCGGTCTGGACCGGCACGATCACCCGATCGGCCGCCACGAGCGCGTTCACCGTCAACGGGCCGAGCGAGGGCGGGCAGTCGATCAGAATGAACCCAAAGCGCTCGCGAAGCGGAGCGAGCGCATCGCGCAACCGCTGCTCTGAACGGGCGACCGTGGGCAGCTCGACCGAGGCGCCGACGAGATCGCGTCCCGAGGGCAGCAGCCACAGCCGGTCGACCGGCGTGGCGTGCACGGCTTGCTCGGCGGTGCACTCGCCGCACAACACGGCGTACACGTTCGGCTCGAGGTCGCGTGGCTGACCCAGCCCTACCGTTGCGTTGGCCTGCGGGTCGATGTCGACGATCAGGACGTCATAACCCGCTCCGGCCACCGCCGCTGCGAGGTTCACGGCCGTCGTCGTCTTGCCAACGCCGCCCTTCTGGTTTGCGATCGCAAACACCCGCACGTCCGACACCGTAGCGGTCCGTGGCGCGGTCGTGGTGCGCGGGTCCCCGTGGGCGCGCCGAGCTGCGCCCGAGACTCGCAGCGTGCGGCCAATGAACTCGCCTGCAAGACCGCGCGGGCTCATGCTTGGCGGCCGAGCGGTCGCTTTTGCGCAGCGCCGGGGCGGCGCGGGAACCGGGCGGGAGTGTCGGCGATCTTCATGTACACGTGTAGATGGTGCGAGACGCTTCCAGGATATGGCGCGGTGCGGACCACAGCAGCGGGGTCGAGCCCGAGCTCGCGCGCCGCGCTCTCGCCGGCGGACCGCTCCACACGCGAGACAGACCCTTTCCAGGCCACGAGTGCCCCGCCGAGTGCGAGCAATGGCGCCGCGTACTCGCAGACGAGCGCAAGCTCACCAAGCGCCCGTGCAACGACGAGCTCGGCCCACTCTCGACCCTCCGCCCAGGCCTCCGCTCGTGAGCAGACGACGCGCGCATTCGCCGCTCCGGCAACGGTGCGCGCGCGTCCGAGAAACTCACATTTGCGCCGCGAGCTCTCGAGCAGGACGACGGCGGCGTGCGGGCGCGCGATCGCCAGCGGCAGTCCCGGGAACCCGGCGCCGGAGCCCAGATCGACCACGCTCCCTGCCCGCGCCACCTCCGGCAGCTCGAGGGCGCTGAGCGAGTCCGCGATGTGCACCTCCGCGGCGTGCTCCGGATCGCGCACGCTGCTCGGCGCCGCGGGATCCCGGGCCAGCAGCTCGAGCAGCGCCAGCAGCCGATCCGTGGCTCCCGGCTCGAGTCCGTGCAGGCCGACCAGCCGTTCGACTCGCGTGCGCGCCGTCAACGCGCGCGGATCCGGGCGATGTAGTCCGCATAACGGACGCGCATCTGCGCAAGACGGCCGGCGGCGTAATCATCGATCGCGGGGTGTAGGTGGCGTTCGAGTAGGGGAAGCACGTCCTCGACCAGGACCACGCCCCGAGCCATCCACTGGTAGTAGCTCCTGCCCCCGTGGCCGTAGGGGCCGTAGAGGCGCGAGCGCGGGAACCGGTCGATCAACCAGCGAAACAGAGCCTCGTGGCGGACGTGCATCCGTAGCGTGACCTGCGGCTGCTTGCCATCACCACCAAACGACCCTTCGCCGATCAGGATGCCGACGACGACGCCGGCGTCGAAGTCCGTCAGCTCGCCCACCGCGCGAGTGTCGCAGCCGCGACGGACGTTGTTTCACCGTCACGAAAAACGTGAAACGCTACGAGGGCGCGACGATCAGGCGCCGCTGCGGCTCGTCGCCCTCGCTGTGCGTCCGAACGTCCTCGCGATCGCGCAGGTGCTCGTGCACGACGCGCCGATCCGCGGCGAGCATCGGCGACAGCGCCACGGGCTTGCCCTCCGCGAGCGCACGCGCGGCTGCGCGGTCGGCCTCCGCCCGCAGCTCGGCCTCGCGCTTGCCCCGATAACCGGCGATGTCGACGCGGACGCGTAGCCCCTCCCCGCCGCGTAGAGCCACGCGCTGCGCCAGGTGCTGGATTGCGTCGAGCACGCTCCCGCGATCGCCAACGAGGCCCTCCGCGCCACTTCCTTCAATCGTGCCCAGCAGGACGCCGTCCCCCTCCTCGATTGCGACCTCGGCGTCGAGCTCGAAGGCCTCGACCAGCGTCTCGAGCAGGTCGCGCAGGGCCTCGCTCGGCGTCAGCTCGGTGTCATCCGTCTCCATCCGCGCGCGCTATCGCCTACGGCCAGAGCGCTTCTTGCGCTTACGCGGCGCCTGCGGCGGCGGCGCGCTGCGCGTGGGCTTGGTCGACGCGGCGGCACGACGCGCAGCCGCCGGCGCGGCGCGACCGTTGGCGGCCGCCGCGCTCGCCGGCGCCACCGCCGGCACGCGGCGGCGGGCGTACCACTGCAGCGGGATCTGCGTCATGTTCGACGTCGTCCAGTAGAGCAACAGCCCCGCCGGGTACTGGATGATGATCACCGTGAAGACGAGCGGCAGGACCATGAACATAATCCGCTGGTTGCGCTCGACCTGCATCGTCGAGAAGTACGACGTCATCAGCATCGTCGCCAGGTAGGCCGCGATCAGCACGATCAGCGTCCCGCCCGTCGCCTTCAGCGTGATGTCGTGGATGAAGAGGAAGCTCGCTGAATTGTGCGCGCCGGCAATCTGCGAGCAGCCGTGCTTGCCGAGGAACGTCGTGAGCTGCTTGCTCGACAGGCTCGGGTGCGCCGCCGCGGCCTGGACGCCGCAGATCTTCTGCTTCAGGTCCGTGCGCAGCATGTAGAAGAGCGAGATCAGCACCGGCAGCTGGATCAGCAGCGGGAGGCAACTCGCGAACGGATTCACTCCGTACTCGCGGTAGTACTTCATCGTCTCCTCGCTCATCCGCTGGCGGTCATCCTTGTAGCGCTGCTGGATGGCCTTCAGCTCGGGCGCGTGCTTCTGCATGATCGCCATGCTCTTGAACTGCTTGATCATCAGCGGCAGCGTGACGACGCGGATCGCCATCGTCAGGCCGATGATCGCCCAGCCCCAGCTGCCGCCGAGAATCGTGTGCGCTTCGACGAGAATCGCCTTGAAGACGGCGATCAGCGGCCCGAATGCGCTCTGGATGACGTTTGCGAGGATCATTGGCGTGAGCCCGCCGCCTCGGCCCCGCAGTCGTGCGCGCGGAACAGTCGCTGCGCCGACACCGGATCGAAGCCCCCGCGGCTCAACGGGTTGCAACGCACTACCCGCCAGCCTGCAAGCACGAGCCCGCGCAGTATGCCGAACTCGCGGATCGCCTGCACGGCGTAGTGCGAGCAACTCGGCTCGTAGCGGCACCGGGGCGGGATCAGCGGCGAGATCAGGCGCTGGTAGGCCAGCAGCGGCAGGACGGCCAGCTCGCGCGGTCGGGGCCTCACGCGCGCACCTCGCCTTCGCGCTTGACGGATGTCAAGAGCTCCGCAAGTGCGCACTCGATGCCCGCGAGCCCGTGCTCGCGCGCGAGCGCTGCCGCATCAGACCGCGCCACCACGACGACATCGTGGCCCTGCGGAATCGCCTCCGCGTGTGTCGTGCACGCCTCTCGCAGCAGGCGCTTCACGCGATTGCGTTCGACCGCACCGCCGACCTTGCGCCCAACCGAGAGGCCCACGCGCCCGAGGTCGCTGCCATCGCGCGGGAATGCGTAGAGCACGAGGTAGCGGTTCGCGACGGACCGGCCGTTGCGGTACACGCGGTCGAACTCGGCGCTGCGCGAGAGCCGTCCCGGGCGCCGTCGGGGGGCACCGGCGTGCCGGGCCTCCGTCACTAGACCGTTAGCTGCTTGCGACCCTTGGCGCGGCGTCGCTTCAGCGTCAGACGCCCCGCGCGTGTGCGCATGCGCGTGCGGAACCCGTGCGTGCGGGCGCGCTTGCGCTTCTTCGGCTGGTAGGTGCGCTTCATCGCGAGGAGCCGCGCGGGGATTGCGCGTAGCCGGCCAGTATACCCAGGCACGTAGCGCGATACAGCCCTCAAGCGCCGCCGCGCTTTTTTCCCGCCAAATGCGTTCTGCCCCGCTCGGCGGCCCACTGGGTCGTTGCTATATTCGCCGCTCCCGGGGGTCGTCGGATCCCCCATTCGAATGTCGTAAACACCGTCCCCCGTAGGGAGGACTGCGCGCGCTTGTCCGGAGATATTGACCAGTCGTGGCAGCAGATCCGCCTTGCGCTGCGCGACAGCGTCGGCGAGCGCACCTACGAGCTCTGGCTCGCGCCGCTGCGCTGTCTCGGACTGGACGGCGAGACCCTCGTGCTCGACGGGCCACCAGAGGTCGCGGCGTGGGCGCGCGCACGCTATGCGCCGGCGCTGCGCACCGCGGCGGCATCCGTGCTCGAACACCAGGTCCGCGTCGCGTTTGCCGACGATCGCCCGCCGCCAGCCGCCGCCGTGGCGCAGTCCAGCGGCCTGCCAGCCGTAGCGCTGAACCCCAAGTACACGTTTGAGCAGTTCGTGATCGGCACGTCCAATCGCCTTGCCCACGCAGCCGCGCTGGCGGTCGCCGAGACGCCAACGCAGGCGTACAACCCGCTTTTCATCTACGGCCCGCCGGGGCTCGGCAAGACCCACCTCCTCCACGCGATCGCGAACTACATCCGCAGCTTCGGTGCCGGAATGACGGTCCGCTATGTGACGGCGGAGGACTTCACGAACGCCTTCATCGCGTCCCTGCACACGCGCGGCACCGACGCGTTCAAAGCGCACTTCCGCGATGTCGACGTCTTGCTGATCGACGACGTCCAGTTTCTCGAGCGCAAGGCGCGCAGCGAGGAGGAGATGTTCCACACCTTCAACTCGCTCTATGAAGCCGGCCGCCAGCTTGTCGTCACTTGCGATCGCCTTCCGGCTGATCTCGACGGGATCGAGGCGCGCCTGCGCGAGCGCTTCGCGGCGGGGCTCGTCACGGACATCTCGACCCCGGACGGCGTGACGCGCCTGGCCATCCTGCGTAAGCGCGCCACGTTCGACCGTATCAAGGCGTCCGAGAACGCCCTCGCTGTGATCGCCGCAATGGTGGCGACGAACGTACGGGCCCTCGAGGGCGCGCTGATCCGTGCCGTCGCCCTCGCCTCACTCCATGGGCGGCCGCTCGACGAGCACATCGTGCGCGAAAGCCTCGCGCGCAACGGCTGTGTCGGGGCACAGCCATTGCCGGTCACGATCGCAATGGTCCAGGAGGCCACTTGCACCCATTTCGCCCTCTCCTGCGACACGCTGATCTCACGCTCGCGTGTCGCACGCGTGGCGTGGGCCCGCCACGTCGCCATGTACCTGGCGCGCGAGCTCACGGACCATTCCCTGCCGCATATTGCGCGCGAATTCGGCGGCCGTGACCACACCACAATCCTCCACGCCTGGAAGCGCGTCTCCCACGAGGTTGTCCACAGCGCGTCGGCGCTCAGCGACGTCGAGGCGATCACGCTCCTACTCAAAGCCGTCGCGTGAACACAACGCTCGGCGCTTTGCTCACATGTTCTCCACACAGACCGTCCCCGCGAAGTGGGAGCATGCGCGAGTTGCCCACATCCTCACAGGCACTACTTCTTCGAGTTCACTAACAGTCGTCGAATGTTGCGCGTAACCCTTACAGCCGATTCTCTCCTTGCTGACTTGCAGACGGCAGCGCGCATCGCGAGCTCGCGAAGCGCCGTCCAGGCACTTTCGGGCGTGCTCGTGAGCGCCGCTGGCGACTACCTCGAGTTGCAGGCGACTGATATGGAGGTCAGCCTGCGCGTTCGCCTCAGCGCGAGCGTCGAAGAGCCTGGCGAAGTCGTGCTCCCGGCGCGCCTGCTGCTCGATATCGTGCGCTCGCTACCTGGGGCGAGCGTCACGCTCGCCGAGCGCAGCGATCATCACGACGTCGAAATCGCTTCCGGCAACGCGGTGTTCGCGGTGCGCACGCTGCGCCGAGATGATTTCCCGCGGCTACCCGAACCTCCGACCGGCGGCGTGCAGCTCGCCGCGCAGGCGTTTGTCGACACGATCGCTCGCGTCGCGCGCTCAGCCTCGCGCGACGACACGCGCCCTGTGCTCACCGGCATCATGGTCCACGCGTCAGGTGGCGAGCTGCGCATGGTCGCCACGGACTCCTATCGCCTGAGCGTGAAGACAACGGCGCTGGACGAGGCGGTCAGCGACTCCTTCGAGGCGAATGTGCCGGCGCGCGCCCTCCAGGAGCTCTCGCGCATCGTCGCGCAGAGCGAAGCGGATCATGTGACCATCGGCCGACTCGAGAACCAGGTGGTGTTCGCAGTTCACGGTGCCGGCGGCCCGGCGACGATCTCGTCACGCTTGATCGACGGGCAGTTTCCGAGCTACCAGCAGCTGCTCCCGGAGAGCGTTGAGCACGAGCTGCGCGTCGACCGCGAGGAGCTCGTGAGCGTCACGCGGCGCATCAGCCTCCTGGCACAGAAGAACGCGCCGCTCCGCTTGGCGTTTGCGGAGGGGCAGCTGCAGGTGTCGGCGCAGACACCCGACATCGGCGAGGCGCACGAGACTCTGCCCGTGCCGTTCCACGGTGAGGCGTTCGAGATCGGCTTCAACCCCGAGTTTTTTCGCGACGGTCTCGAAAGCGTCGACTCGCCGGAGGTCCTGCTCCGCCTCACGAGCCCGCTTCGCCCCGGCCTGATCGAATCGGCTGACGAGAGCGGCTTCGTCTACCTCGTCATGCCGATCCGGTTGGGCACGTGACGCGCCGTGATCGTCACGAGCGTTCGCGTGCGGGACTTCCGGTCCTACGCGGGCGCTGAAGCTCACGTCGGCCCCCGCCTGACGGTCGTCCACGGGCCCAACGGGAGCGGCAAGACGAACCTCCTCGAGGCGCTGTACTTCGGCTGCACAGGCCGCTCGTTTCGCACGACGAACGACCGCGAGCTCGTTCGCTTCGGCCACTCTACGACGCGCGTCGAGGTGACGCTCGAGGATCGGGACCACCAGAGCCACCTGCTCGCCGTCGGCTACAGCCCTGGCGAGCCGAAGCACGTGACGCTCGACGGCGCACCGCTCGAGCGCCTGCTCGATGACGAGCGCCGGCCGCTGGTGAGCGTTTTTGCGCCCGACCGCCTCGAGCTGATCAAGGGTGTGCCGCAGCTGCGTCGAGCCCATCTCGATCAGCTCGTCGGCGCGCTATGGCCGGCCCGCGCAGCGACCCGGCGCAGTTACGGTGAAGCCCTCGCCCAGCGCAACGCGCTGCTCATCCGCGTGCGCGGCGGCCGCGCGAGCGCCGACGCCCTGCGCGCTTGGGACCTCGAGCTGGGACGCCTCGGGATCGAGCTGTCGGCGAACCGGGCTCGCGCGGTGGATCTGATCGCCGAGCCGTTCGCGGAGCACGCCGAGGCGCTCGGTCTCGAGGGCGCGGTCCGCCTTGCCTACCGGCCGCGTTCGCGGGCGGCGAGCGCAGAGGAGCTCGCCGAGGAGATCGCCGCGGCGCTCGACCACGACCTGGCGCGCGGCTACACGACGTTCGGCCCGCACCGCGACGAGCTCGTCTTTCGCCGCGCCGGACGCGATCTGCGCGCCTACGGCTCGCAGGGCGAGCAGCGCGTCGCGCTGCTGGCGCTCCTGCTGGCGGAGCGCGACACGCTCGCCGAACAGCGCGATCGGCCACCGCTGCTGCTGCTCGATGACGTGATGAGCGAGCTCGACGCCCGCCGCCGCGAGCATCTGGCCGCCCGCATCGCTGCGCGGGGGCAGGCGGTGGTGAGCGCTACCGAGTTGGCGCATGTCCCCGGCGCCACCGAAGCCGGGGTGGCCGACATTGACGTCGGCGAGTTGATCGCGCAGGAAGCGTGAGGTCTCGGCGCGCCCCCCGGCGGCTCGCGGACGCCCTCGGGCCGTTCACCGCGCGCCTCGAGCCCGCCAGCCCGCTTGGCGCCGTGCAGCGTTGCTGGGCGCAGGTCGTGGGTCCGGCGATCGCCGCGCACGCGGAGCCCGTCGGCGAGCGCGACGGCGTCCTCCAGATCGCCTGTACGGAAGCCGTCTGGGCGAGCGAAATCGACCTCCTCGGGCCATCGCTCGTGGCCGCGCTGAACGCCGCGATCGGCACCACAGCCCTGCGCTCCGTGCGCGCGCGAACAGCCCCCCGTACAAGCGGCGTCGAGCGCCGCACTTTTGGCTGATTTGCAGGTATTTCAGCCGCCGCAGGGCGCCCGGATCCGACCCCCTGTGTGCTATTATTCTGTCAACTGATCCAGACCCGCCCCGGACCGGTGAAGTTGGACCGGTGACCGGGGCTTTCTCGCGTAAACGGAGACCATTGGCCGACAGCAAGCAAGGCCCGCAAGCCCACTATGACGCGCAGGACATCACGGTTCTCGAGGGACTCGAGGCGGTACGCAAGCGCCCGGGGATGTACATCGGCTCGACCGGTGAGCGCGGCCTGCACCACCTCGTCTACGAGGTGGTCGACAACTCCGTCGACGAAGCGCTAGCCGGCTGCTGCACGGCAGTTTCCGTGACGGTGGCCGCGGACAACTCGGTCACGGTGATCGACGACGGGCGGGGTATCCCCGTCGATGTGATGGAGAAGGAGGGGCGCTCGGCGCTCGAGGTCGTGCTGACCACGCTGCACGCCGGCGGCAAGTTTGGCGACGGGGGCGGCTACAAGGTCTCCGGCGGGCTCCACGGCGTCGGCCTCTCTGTTGTCAATGCGCTGTCGGAGCGCCTCCATATCGAGGTCCGCCGCGACGGCCACGCCTGGACGCAGGACTACGAGCGTGGCACGCCGGGCGGGCCGGTTCACAAGGGCCGCGCACTGGCCAAGGGCGAGCCCACGGGGACGACCGTCATGTTCCTGGCGGACGCCGAGGTCTTCGAGGCCGTCGACTTCAACATTCGCACGCTCGAGGAGCGCCTGCGCGAGACCGCGTTCCTCACTCGCGGGCTCGAGATCTCGCTGACCGACGAGCGCGGCGCCGGCTACCACACGGATTTCCGTTACGAAGGCGGGATCGAGGACTTCGTCTCCTTCCTCAACGAGAACAAGGAGCCCGTCGGCAAGAAGATCGTCTACTTCTCAGGTGAGAGCGAGGAGGGGGCGGTCGAGGTCGCTATGCAGTGGAACTCCTCCTACCAGGAGTCGATCTTCTCATTCGCGAACAACATCAACACGCACGAGGGTGGCAGTCACCTTTCGGGCTTTCGCTCGGCGCTCACGCGCACGATCAACAAGTACGCCCGCGATCAGGGTCTGCTGCGCGAGAAGGACGACAATCTGAGCGGCGAGGATGTCCGCGAGGGCCTGACAGCGGTCATCTCCGCGAAGCTCGCGGACCCGCAGTTCGAGGGGCAGACCAAGACGAAGCTCGGCAACCCGGGCATGGCCGGCTTCGTCGAATCCGTCGTCAACGCCGGTCTCGCGGAGTTCCTCGAGGAGAACCCGCAAGACGCGCGCGCCGTGATAACGAAGTCGGTGCAGGCCGCACGCGCCCGCGAGGCCGCACGGAGCGCGCGCGAGCTGATCCGCCGCAAGTCCGCGCTCGAGAACACGCACCTGCCGGGCAAGCTCGCCGACTGCTCGGTCAAGGACCCTTCGCTCGCCGAGCTCTTCGTCGTCGAGGGCGACTCGGCCGGCGGCTCCGCGAAGCAGGGCCGTGACCGGAACACGCAGGCGGTCCTCCCTCTGCGCGGCAAGATCCTCAACGTCGAGAAGAGCCGGATCGACAAGGTGCTCCAGAACACCGAGATCCAGGCGCTGATCACGGCGATCGGGACGGGTGTGCGCGACGAGTTCAACATCGAGAACGCCCGCTACCACAAGGTGATCCTGATGTGCGACGCCGACGTCGACGGCGCTCACATTCGCACGCTGATCCTCACCCTGCTCTTCCGCGAGATGCCGGAGCTGATCGAGGCGGGTTATGTCTACATCGCCAAGCCGCCCCTCTACAAGCTCAAGCAGGGACGGATCGAGCGCTACATCGAGAACGAGGCCGACCTCGAGCAAGTGCTGGTGTACGACAAGCTGCCGAGCTTCGAGATCAGCGACGCGGCCGGCCAGGAGCTAAAGCTCACGGAGGCGCGCTGGCAGAAGCTCGCGCGCCAGATTCGCCAGTACGAAGGCCTCGCCGGTTCGCTGCGTGCCGTCTACGGCAGCGACGCGCTCCGGTTGCTCGCCGAGGCGGGAATCCTCGAGCAGGGGCCCGGCACGCCCGACGCCGCGGCCAAGTTGCTCGCTTTGCGCAACGGCGCCGGCACGCATCATGCGGAGGTCGTCGAGTCCAGCGAGGACGGCCTGCTGGTGCGCGTGACCGAGAAGACGACCGGCTTCGCGCGTACGCATCGGCTGCGCTCCTCGCTCTTCGAGTCCAAGGATTACCAGCAGCTGGTCGGCGCGCACCGCTCACTCGGCGAATTCGTGGGGCAGCCGCCCTTCAGCGTGTCGCTGGGCGACAAACGCCAGACCGCCACATCCTTCGACGAGCTTCGCGCGAGCGTCCTCAGCCTTGCGCAGGCAGGCGAGAAGGTGGACCGCTTCAAGGGCCTCGGCGAGATGAACGCGGAGCAGCTCGCGAGCACCACGATGGACCCGACCTCGCGCACGCTCGCCCAGGTCACGATTGCCGACGCCGTCGAGGCCGACCGGGTCTTCTCGATGCTGATGGGAGACCAGGTCGAGCCGCGGCGCCTGTTCATCGAGCGCAACGCTCGCCTCGTCGCCAACCTCGACGTGTAGCTGGTTGAGAGGAGGTGAACAGCCATGGCCGGTGATGTGCTGACGGGCGGCAACATCGAGCCCCGCGCGATTGAGGACGAGATGCGCACGGCGTTCCTCGACTACGCGATGTCGGTAATCGTCTCGCGCGCTCTCCCGGATGTTCGCGACGGGCTCAAGCCGGTCCATCGCCGCGTCCTCTACGGCATGCGCGAGCTAGGCCTTTCGCGCTCCTCGCAGAAGGTGAAATGCTCGCGCATCGTCGGCGAGGTCATGGGTAAGTACCACCCGCACGGCGACAGCGCGATCTACGACACCCTGGTCCGACTCGCGCAGGACTTCTCGATGCGCTACCCGCTCGTCGAAGGTCAGGGCAACTTCGGCTCGGTCGACGACGACCCTCCGGCCGCGATGCGCTACACCGAGGCGAGTCTCGACCGACTCGCGCTCGAGATGATGCGCGACATCGAGATGGACACGGTCGATTTCGTGCCGAACTACGACGGCAACGAACAGGAGCCCGTGGTCCTCCCGGCGCGCTTCCCGAACCTGCTCGTCAACGGCTCGCAGGGCATCGCCGTTGGCATGGCGACAAACATCCCGCCGCACAACCTGCGCGAGGTCATCGACGCGACGGTCGCCTACATCGAGCGCCCCGAGATCACCCTCGAGGAGCTGATGAAGCACGTCAAGGGTCCCGACTTCCCGACTGCCGGCATGATCCTCGGCCGCGCCGGCATCAAGGACGCGTACGAGACCGGGCGCGGACGGGTGCGCGTACAGGCGCGCGCACACACTGAGCCGCTGACCCACGGCAAGGAGGCGATCGTCGTCACCGAGCTGCCCTACATGGTCAAGAAGGGCGGCGACAACGGGCTGATGGTGAAGATCAAGGAGCTCGTCGAGGCCAAGCGCATCACCGAGATCTCCGACCTGCGCGACGAATCCGACAAGCGCGGCATGCGCCTCGTCATCGAGCTCAAGCGCGACGCGATCCCCAAGGTCGTACTCAACAAACTTTTCAAGCACACGCCGATGCAGACCACCTTCGGCGTGAACATGGTCGCGCTCGTCGACGGCGTTCCGCGCACGCTCTCGCTGCGCGAGGCGATCCATCATTACGTCGAGCATCAGCGTGACGTCGTCGTCCGGCGGTCGAAGCACGAGCTCGCGAAGTGCGAAGCGCACGCCCACATCCTCGAAGGGCTGCTCATCGCGATCGACAACCTCGACGCGGTGATCGAGCTAATCCGGCGCGCCAAGGACCGCGCAACCGCCCGCGAGGGACTGATCAGGCACTACAAGCTGACCGTGATCCAGGCGCAGGCGGTCCTCGACCTGCGTCTTGCACAACTGACCGCCCTCGAGTCAGGGCAGATCCGCCAGGACCACGCCGACACGCTCGAGCGGATCGGCGAGCTGCGCGCGATCCTCGGCGACGAGTTGCGCGTGCTCGCCCTGATCAAGGAGGAGCTGATCGAGATCCGCGATCGCTACGGCGACGAGCGGCGCACGGAGATCTCGCACGCCGAAGGCGAGATCGACATCGAGGACCTGATCGCCGACCAGCAGATGGTGATCGCGATCACCCACTCCGGCTACATCAAGTCGCTGCCGCTCGACACCTACCGTGCCCAGCACCGCGGCGGCCGTGGAGTCACCGGCATGGATATGAAGGATGGGGACTTCATCGAGCATCTCTTCATCTGCTCGACGCACGACTACCTGCTGTTCTTCACCAACCGCGGCAAGGTCTACCGGTCGAAGGTCTACGACCTGCCGGAGGCCTCGCGTACCGCGAAGGGGCGTGCGCTCGTCAACATCCTGCCGCTGCGCGAGGGCGAGCGCGTGCAGTCGGTGCTCTCGACGCGCGACTACAGCGAGGGCCGTTACCTGATCTTCGCCACGCGCAACGGGATCGTCAAGAAGACCGAATTCGCCGCGTACAACACGCCGATCAACGCCGACGGGATCATCGCGATCAACATCCGCGATGACGATGAGCTCGTGGCGGTGCGGCGCACCAGCGGCGAGGACGACATCCTGATGGTCTCGCGCAACGGCAAGGCCGTGCGCTTCGCCGAGTCCGCCGTGCGCGCGATGGGTCGCAACACCTCCGGCGTCAAGGGCATGAAGGTCGCCGAGCGCGACAACTGGGTGCTCGCGATGGATGTCGCCGGCGACACCCACGAACTGCTCGTGCTGACCGAGAACGGGTACGGCAAGCGAACCGCGCTCAGCGACTACCCGCGCAAGGGCCGTGGCACGATGGGCGTCAAGACGATCGAGTTGACCGCGACCAAGGGTGGTCTCGCCGGCGCGCTCGTCGTCCGCGAGCACGAGGAGCTCGTTTTCATCAGCGCCGGCGGGATGGTGCAGCGCACCGGGGTGCGCGGGATCAACCGCTACGGGCGCGCCGCACAGGGCGTACGCCTGATGAACCTCCGCGAAGACGACACGGTCAGCGCCGTCGCGCTCGTGGCCGAGGCGAGCGAGCCCGCAATCACCGACCCGGACCCCGCCCCCGACGCGCCCGCAATCGCCGCCCCCGACTCGCCCGAGCCCAGCCCGAACGGCCAAGCCTGAGCGCCGCGTACGGCGCTCGAGTTTTCCGCATTCGCCTGCGCTACTCTGGAGATACCAGAGAAAGGAGGTGGTCCCTACGTTGGCTGACAGTACTTGCGGGACTCTGGAGGTGGCCGGCCGTTAGGTCGGAGAAGTCGGCTGGACCCGCCTAGCGGAATCCAACCCGGACCACCGTCGTACAGGTCGCCGGACCTAGTCCCTCCGGCAAGCGCGTCAGTGCACGCGTGGCGTGACGCGTAAAGCCTGGCCGATCAAGTCCAAGGTCGTCGGAAAGGCCGGGCGCAAAGCCCGGCCTTTCCTCCTCTGAGCACGCCCGTCTGGTGCACACGCGTGCCGGGCGCAGCGAGCGCACCAATCGCCCAGGCGGGTTACCGCACGCCTGCTGCAGCCGCGCGCCCGCGCAAAGCCCCTGACGCCGTTGGCCGTCAGGCCAACGCCGGAAGGTATGCCCGCCACGCAGTGGGGATCGTCGGGCTTGACACCCGAATAAAGATCTCGGCGTGCGGCTGACGCGGTTGGCGCGCGGGGTGCATCCCCGATTGGAGCGGCGTGCGATCGGCCTTGCGCCGGTTGCACGGCGCGCAGGAGGCGACGATGTTCTCCCAGCTCGACAAGCCTCCCTTGGACCGCGGGATCACGTGGTCGACGGTGAGGTTCGCGCGCGCGCCGCAGTACTGGCAGGTCCAGTTGTCGCGCGCAAAGACCGCGCGGCGGGTGATCTTGCGCCGCTGCGCGTCGCGCGGCACGCGCACGTAGCTCACAAGACGGATCACGTAAGGGCGCCCGAGCGCAACGTGCTCGGAGTGGATCAGCGCCTCACCGACCTCGAGCACCTCGGCCTTTTCCTTCAGCGTGAGGACGATCGCTCGGCGGACGGTGCAGACGTTCACCGGCTCGAAGCTCGCGTTGAGCACGAGCACCCGACCACCGTCAGGCCCGCGTCGCTGGTGCTCGCCGAGCGACGCGGACCGCGCCTGTGGTGGTAGCACTGCGGACATTCGCGCGCTAGCGAGTCTAGCGGCGCGGCTGGCGCGGGCGCGCCTTTTGAACGACGCGGGACTCACTGGGCGCTCAGGCCGACGCCCTACGGCGCGCGGTATGACCCCAGCACCCGCACCTCTTCGCAGCGCTCGCGCAGCCCGGCGATCGCCGCCGCCACCGGCCGCTCAGCGCTCGATCCGTCGAGATCGGCGAAGAACATGTAGTGGCCGAACCCGATGCGCCGCGGCCGTGACTCGATCCGAGTCAGGTTGACCTCTCGCGTCGACAGCTCGGAGAGGCAGGCGACGAGCCAGCCCGCGGCCTCGTCCCCTGCGCCCCAGAAGACGATCGAGGTCTTGCTCCGTGCGCCGCGCTCGACGAGGGCGCGCAGCTCGCCCGCTCGTTCTTCTCGCGCGAGCCACACGAAGCGCGTGAGGTTGCCCGGCTCGTCGTCGACATCCGCGATCAGTACCTGCGCACCGTAGAGCTCGGCGGCGAGCCTGTTCCCAAGCGCCGCCTCACCGGGCAGTCCTCGCGCTACCACGGCCCGGACGGCCTCGGCCGTCGACGACGCCGCGACGATCCGCGCGCGCGGCAGCCGCTCGCGCAGGAAGCGCGCGCACTGGCCCGTCGGCTGGGGATGGGAATGCACGGTCGTGATCGACTCCAGCGGGATCGCCGTCGCCGCGATCAGGCTGTTCCGAACCGGCTGCACGATCTCACCGACGATCGCCACAGCGGCGGCGTCCGCCGCGAGCGTGTCGAGCGTCACGTCAACCGAGCCCTCGAGCGCGTTCTCGATCGGGACGAGAGCGAGGTCGACCTCTCCCGCATCGACCGCCATCACGGTTTGGTAGAGCGTTGCGATCGCCACCGCCTCGGCGTCCGCCGGCGGCTGCGCCTCGCGCAGCGCCTGGTGACTGAACGTTCCCTCGGGGCCGAGAAAACCGATCCGGACCGTCACTCGACGGGCCTCAGGCTTCCTGCTCGAGGGCGAGGCGCATGACCTCCTCCTCCTCCGGCGAGAGCTGCAGCTCGCTGCGGCCATCGTGAATCGTCTTCACGTAAAGGCGCGCAGCGTCGCGATGGAGGATCGAGGACAGGATCACGCCCGAGCGCGACGCGTCGAGCAGCGCCAGCGACAGGGACTGGTGCCCGGACATCTCGCCGTATGCGTCATAGCGCACGAGGGCACGCCGGGAGAACGCGTGATCGAGCCGCGACTCGGTTCGTTTGACCCGGCCGTCGAGCCGCGCTGCGACATCCTCGAGGTAGTCGCGCAGCACGCCGATCTCCTGCTCGAGGCGCACGACGTAAGCGACGACGTCTGTCGCACCAGCCGCGCCGAGGACGGTGGTCTGTGCGGCACGAACCCTGCGCAGCGCGCGCCAGAGCACGACAACGCCCGCCAGCCCAAGCGCTGCGACGACCGCCGCCGCGACTGCGACGATCTCGGCCGTTGTCACTGCGGCCAGTGGCACATGGGAAACGTATCGTCCGCCGGCGTGAAGCTACTTGCTGAAGCGCACGTAGTAGACCTGCGTGTTGTTCGAGAGGTCCTTCTCGCCGGCGACCGGAAGGACGGCTGCCGTAAGCTTGAGCACGGGCCCGATCGGCGGCGTCTGCGGGAACCCGAGCGTCGCTGAATAGGGGTCACCCGGCTGCGTCTCACGGGTTTCCTGAGAGGCCGTCAGAGTCGACGTGGAGGCGGACGAGAGCGTCAGTTGGGTGTGGACGTCGAACTCGTCGTTGGCGCCGTCGTTGGTGAAGTCGACCGTGAACGTCAGTCCCTTGGTGTAAGTGATCGGGTTGATCACGCCCGAGCCCTGGGCGAGGGCCGTGCCGCCGACGAGCACGTCGACCAGGGCGTGGCCGTGGGGACCGGTGCCGACCGCGCCGCCCAGCGCCGGCGGCGTGTAGCCGAGGATCTTCCCTGCCACGTACCCCGCGGTCGTCCACGACTGGTCGGGGAGGAACGCTGCGCCGTAAACGGCGCCTGTGCCGATCTGGATCCCGGCGTTGGTGAGTGCCTGCTCGATCAGCGGCGCGGCGCGCACCTTGTAGAGGATGTCGGAGGCGTAGATCATCCCCATGTCGCCGGCGATGTCCTGGATCTGCGCGTTACCGCCGGGGCCGTTTATCGCCTGCACGATCGCGGCTTGCACCTTGTCGATCGCCTCGTAGCGCAGGTCGAGGACGATGAGAAGATCGCGCTGCGCGTCGGCGCAGGAGCCGGGCACGCTCCAGCCGGCGGCGGTCTGCGCGTCCATCCTCGCCGTCACGGCGTCCTGGTAGAGGTTCGATTGATCGGCTGTCAGCGCCTGACCGGACGTGCCGGCGATGTTGTTCAGCGTGCCAAAGAATTGCTGGGCCACCTGCTGCTGCTCGTTCTGAAGCAGCGTCGTGACGTTGCTGTTGTAGTTCTTGAGCGCCTGCGTTTGCTGGCTCGTGAGGTAGGCTCGCAGCCCGAAGACCACGACGACGACGACGACCACGAGCGCCGCGATCGCTCCGGCCCGGCGGGCCAGGACGGTGCGCTCATCGAGCGGCCGGCGAGGCGGTTGGCCGCGGACGCGTCGGCCCGGCCGGCGCTCAGTGGCGATGGTTGTACGGGGCTCGTCACCCTCTTCGAAGAACGACAAGACGCTCCTTGCCGGGTTTGGATTCCCGCATTATGCGGACCGGGGCTTCGCCAGGGTTTGAGTGCAACTTTGCGATCAACCCCGCTCCTCGGGCAGGATCGCCTCGGCTGCTCAGCGAAATCGCGCGGGTGAACACCCTGCCTCGCGCCGCGCTCGCGCCGGTGCGCGATGCCCCGCGCGCTCCGCGCGGCGAGCTCGTCCTCGACCGCTACCGGTTACTGGAACCGCTTGGCAGCGGCGGCCATGGCACCGTCTGGGCGGCACGCGATGAGAAGCTGCGGCGCGCGGTCGCGCTCAAGCGCATCCCGCGCGGCGCCGGATCGTCGGGTGTCGACCAGCGGCGGATCGATCGCGAAGCGCTAGCTGCGGCGCGCCTCTCGCACCCCGCGATCGTCGCCTTCTACGAGGCGCTCTCCGATCACGACGCGTTCTACCTCGTCAGCGAGCTCGTCGACGGGGAATCGCTCGCGCAGCGCTACGCGACCTCGCGTCCCGACGAGCTCGAGCTGATCGCGATCGGCGCCGCGCTTGCCGACGCCCTGGGCCACGCGCATGCGCGTGGCGTGGTGCACCGCGACGTGAAGCCGCAGAACGTGATCGTCTGCACAGACACGACGGCGGGTGGCGCGCCGGCGAAGCTGACGGACTTTGGGGTCGCGTTGATCGCCGATGAGCAGCCCCTGACCCGGACCGGTGACGTCATCGGGACGCTCGCCTACATGTCGCCCGAGCAGGCACACGGCCGTCCGGCTACTGCGGCCAGCGATCTGTATGCGCTCGCACTCACGCTCTACGAGGGGTTCGCCGGTCATAACCCGTTGCGCGGTGCGAGCGCCGTCGCCACGGTGAGGCGCCTCGGGCGTTCTGTGGCGCCGCTGTCGGCGGCGCGCCCCGATCTCCCGCGGCGCCTGTCTGCCGCCATCGACCAGGCGCTCGAGCGCGACCCGGCGCGCCGCGGGACGGTCGCGGAGCTGCGCGACGCGCTGGACCGAGCGAACCGCCACACGATCACCGCCCGGATGCCGGCTCTGCGGAGCGACCGATCCAAGTCGGACGCGCCGCCGCTCACACCTCGCGGCCAGCGGCTCGTGGGCGCCGTTGCCGCGGCGATGCTGACCGCCGCTGCGCAGGCGGGCGTTCTCGGCCCGCACTCGAGCATGGCTGTGGTCGTCGCCGCATCGCTCGCCCTGCTCGGTGTCGTCATCGCCCCGCGGATCGGCTGGCTCCTGCTCGGAGGCGCGGCCTGCGGCGCCCTCGCGCTCGGCGGCCACAGCGGCTCGGCTGTGCTCCTCCTCTGCGCGCTGGCGCCCGTCCCCCTCCTACTCGCGGGCGATCCCTGGCTATGGTCGTTCGCCGGGCTTGCCCCCGCGCTCGGCCTGATCAGCCTCGCGCCGGCCTTCCCGGCGGTCGCGGCGCGCGTCGGCGGCGCGTCGGTCCGCCGCCGGGTCGGGCTGGCGCTGGCCGGGTACTGGTGGCTCGTCGTTGTCGAGGTGCTCTCCAACCGCCGGTTGCTGTTCGGCATTCCGGCCTCGGCGCGCGCCCGCCGCGGCTGGCTCGATTCTCCTGCAGGCGCGTTCGACCACGTGCTCGCGGCCCTGCTGGCGCTCAACCGACTCGCGCCCGCCCTGCTGTGGGCAGTTGCGGTGTTGGTCCTTCCGTGGCTGATGACAACCTCCCGCGGCTGGTGGCGCGCGCTGCTCGCAACGCTCTGGGCCACGCTGCTCGTCGCGGTCGCGGCGTACCTCGCCGCCCGCGCCGGCGCGGCGTTCGCGACGTGGGTGCCGGGAGCCGTGGCGTTCGCGGCCGCGGTCGCCTTGAGCGTCCACCGGGGTCGCCAGCCGACCCACCATCGGCACGAGGTCCCGTAGCATCTGCCCGGGCAGGTCGGCGCTTCGGCGCTGACCCGCGCAGCGCCAGATGAGCGTCCTCCGCAACCTCGAGAACAAGATCGCCGGCCTCGTCGAGGGAGCGTTCGGCCGCGCGTTCCCGTCGGAGATCCGCCCCGTCGAGCTGGCGCGCAGGCTTGCGCGCGAAATGGACGGCCACCGCCAGCAGTCGCTGTCGAGCACGTACGTTCCAAACTCCTATGTAGTCTGGCTTTCGCCGGGCGATCGGGGTGCGCTCGCGCCGATCGAGGACGGCCTCGTCGAGGAGTTGGCCGCCTACCTGCTGGAGCATGCGCGTGCCGAGCACCTTGCGCTGGCATCGGCACCCCAGATCAAGCTGCGAACAGACCGCCGCCTCGCGCTCGGGGAATGCGGAATCGAGGCAAAGCTGGTCGCCGGCACGCCGCGGAGCAGGCGCGGCGACGCCGCGGGAGGCCCGCGCGACGCTGTCGTGCCGCCGGCGGGCGGTGCAAACGCAGGAGGCGCCCAGGCGTATGTGAGCGTCGCTGGGCTGCGGACACCGATCGGCCCGCGCGGTCTCGTGATCGGGCGCAGCTCCGACGCCGACCTCGTCCTCTCTTCGACGGAGGTCTCGCGCCGCCACGCCGAGATCGTCCCCGATGAGGGAGCATGGATCCTCGTCGACCTCGGCTCGACCAACGGAGTGCGCCTAAATGCGCGGCCGATCGGCGTCCCGACCCAGCTGACCGACGGAGACGTGATCGAGATCGGTCCACACGAGCTGACGTTCGAGGCATACTGAGCGCCGTCGCGCTCTCGCCAAACCCCATCCAAGTGCTGGCAACTCTGCAGCCCGTCTCGGTCGCCCTGAAGCTCGGCTTCCTCGCCGTGCTCTACCTCTTCCTCCTGTGGGTTGCGTGGAGCGCGACGCGCGACCTACGCGGCCGCGTGGCGCCGTCCTCGGTCGACCAGGGAACCGGGATGTATTCAGCCAGCGCGGCCGGCGTGATGCGAGCACACGAGCCGCGCCTGGTGGTGGAGCGCGCGCCCGGCCACAGCCCGGGAATGATCTACGACGTCGGACCCGGCGCCGTCCTCGGGCGCGGCGATGCGGCGGAGATCCGCCTGAATGACCCGTACGCATCATCACGCCATGCGCGCATCGTGCTCAAGGGCGGCGTCGTGGTCCTCGAAGATCTTGGATCGACGAACGGCACCTATCTCAACGAAGAGCTCCTGCAAGGGCTGGCACCGCTCCACCACGGTGACCGCGTGCGGATCGGCGACAGCGAGTTCACCTACGAGGACTCGTGATGTTGCGCGTTGCCGAGCAGTTCGCCGGCTCGGACACGGGCCGCCAGCGGAGGGGCAACGAGGACGCATACCTCGAGCAGGCCCCCCTGTTCGTCGTGGCCGATGGGATGGGCGGGGCCCAGGGAGGCGAGGTCGCCTCCAAGATCGCCATCGATCTCTTCGCCGAAGGGTTCGACGTCGGCGAGGGGAGCGATCCGGCGAGCGAGCTCGCTGAGCGCGCGGTGGCGGCGAACGCCAAGATCTTCGCGCGCGCGAACGACCAAGCGGAGCTCACCGGGATGGGAACGACCCTGACGGCCGCCTACGTCGGCCCCACGGAGGTCTCTTTTGCGCACGTCGGCGACAGCCGCGCCTACCGCCTCCACGATGGCACGCTCGAGCGTCTCACCCAGGACCATTCGCTCGTCGAGGAGATGATCCGCCAGGGCCAGCTCACCGCGGAGGAGGCGGAGGAGCATCCGCAGCGATCGATCATCACCCGCGCACTCGGCCCCGAGCCCGGTGTCACGGTCGACATGATCACGCTCGACGGAGTCGGTGGAGACGTCTACCTGTTGTGCAGCGACGGACTCACCTCGATGGTCGCCGAGGCCGAGGTCGAGCGGCTGCTCGCCGAGCGCAAGAGCCTCGCTGCCGCCGGAAAGGCCTTGATCGCGGCCGCCAACAAGGCCGGCGGGCGCGACAACATCACGGTGCTGCTGTTCCGCCTAGAGGACACCGACGGCGTGGCCGCCGGCCCGGCCCGCCCGCCGCGCCGTCGCACCCGCGAGCCGTCAATCGAAGATCAGCCCGCGACGGTCGAGCAGTCGCTCGCCGGCACGGCTGTCGCGGACGAGATGCCCGGCGGCGGAATCGCTCCCGAGACGCTGCGGGATGGCTTCTACACGCGCCCGCCGCGCGCGACGCGGCGACGGCGGCTCGCGCCGCGCATGCCGGTCGAGGGATCGACGCGGGCGGCGCGCCGATCCCGGCGCCGCGTCCGGCGGGTCGGCAAGCTCGGGGTCGCTCTCGCGTTCGCGGGCGCAATCGCCGCAGCGCTCGTACTCGCCCTCCAGGGCGTCTACTTCATCGGCACCGATCGCTACGGGCAGGTGACGATCTACAACGGCCTACCGTACACGCTGCCCGGCGGCATAAAGCTCTACACGGAGTACTTCGTCTCCGGGGTCACGACCGCCGAGCTCGGCCCGAACGAGCGCCACCGCCTCTTCAACGACCAGCTCCGCTCGCAGTCGGGCGCGGCGGATCTGGTGCAAGCGCTGGAGCTCGGCCAGGTCCAGGGTGAGAGCCAGTGAACAGGCCGATCGCACGGCTCTTCATCCTCGTCCTGCTGATGTTCGGTGCGCTCGTCGCCTACACCTCGCGCTGGACCGTGTTCGACGCATCGGCGCTCCAGAACAACAAGCTCAACGCGAGGACGCTGCTGGAGAGCGAGAGCGTCCCGCGCGGCGTGATCTACGCCGACGATGGCACGACGGTGCTCGCAGTCTCGCGCCGGACGAGCAGTGGCAACTACGTGCGCCATTACCCGCTTGGCGAGCTCTTCGGCCAGCCCGTCGGCTTCGCGGTCCCCTTGGCGCACCGCTACGCCGGACTCGAGGCTTCGCAGAACAGCGTTCTTGCCGGAACGCCGCTCGAGCACCAGTCGATCGTCGACCAGCTCGAGGGACACCAGAGCGGGGGCTACAGCGTCTACACGACACTTGACCCGACGGCGCAGGCGCTTGCTACGCGCGAACTCCGAGCGACCGGTCTCGACGGCGCAGTCGTTGCGATCGTGCCCAGCACGGGCGCCATCAAGGTCTTCGCGAGCGATCCCGGATACGACCCGAACGCGGTTATCGCGAAGAAGCCGGCAGGATCGTATTTCGACCAGGTCGCTGAGGGCGCGCCCGGCGAGCCCCCCGGCTCGGCGCAAAAGGTCGTGACCGCGATTGCGGCGATCGACAGCGGTAGGTTCACCCCGACGTCGGTAGTCAACGGCAATTCGCCGCAGACCTTCCAGGGCATCCCGCTCAGCAACGACGGGAGCACGAGCTACGGGCCGGTCACCCTGACATACGCGCTGACTAACTCGATCAACACCGCGTGGGCGAACGTCGCCCAGGACCTCGGACCCGCCCTGCTGCAGAAATACATGCTTCGTCTCGGCTATTACCGCGATCCCCCGATCGACCTGCCGCACGACGAGCTGTCGCCTAGCGGCGCCCGCTACAACGGCCGCCTCGCCCTTCCAGAAAGCGGCGACGTCGACGTGCCGCTCGTCGGCATCGGCGAGGGCCAGCTTTACGTCACTCCGCTCCAGATGGTGATGGACGCAGCCGCGATCGCCAACCGCGGCGTCCTGATGACACCGCACCTCGTGAGTCGCGTCGTCAACGCGGACGGTGTCAAGGTGAAGCAGATCAATCCAACGGTCTTCAGCACCGTGATGAAACCATCGACGGCGGCCGCGGTAACCATGATGATGGAGCAGGTGGTCAAGGACGGCACGGCAGCGAATGCGCTCGCAGGGTTCAAGATCGTGGTTGCCGGCAAGACCGGCACGGCCGAGCTCGCGAATACGCCAAACTCCCCGAACGACGCCTGGTTCATCGCGTTCGCGCCCTATCGCGACATCGCCGTCGCCGTGGTCGTGGACCACACCTACAAGTACGGCGCCGACGCCGCCGCCCCGATCGCGCGCGACGTCATACAGTCCCTGGTTGGGAGCGGCTGATGGCAACGATCACCCCAGGCATGATCATCGACGACCGCTACCGCGTCGTCGCGCGCGTCGGCTCCGGCGGGATGGCCGACGTCTACGCCGTGGAGGACCTCCAGCTCGGCCGGCGCGTCGCGCTCAAGCTTCTGCACGAGCGATTCGCTCAGGACCAGGAGTTCGTCGAGCGTTTCCGCCGTGAGGCCAAGAGCGCCGCCGCGCTCTCGCACGCGAACGTCGTCAGCGTCTTCGACAGCGGCGAGTGGCACGGCACCTACTACATCGCGATGGAGCTGCTCGAAGGGCGGTCGCTGGACCAGATCGTCCGTGAGGAGGCGCCGCTCACGCCGGAGCGGGCGATCGAGATCACCGAGCAGGTGCTGAGGGCGGCGCGCTTCGCGCATCGCAACGGCATCGTCCATCGCGACCTCAAGCCGCACAACGTGATCATCGACGGCGAGGGCCGCATCAAGGTGACCGACTTCGGGATCGCCCGCGCCGGCTCCGCCTCGGAGATCACGCAGACCGGGTCGATCATGGGCACTGCCCGCTACCTCTCGCCGGAACAGGCCCAGGGCGAAGCCATCGGACCGAGCTCGGACCTCTACGCGGTGGGCATCATCCTGTACGAGCTGTTGACGGGAACGGTCCCGTTCGAAGGTGATTCGGTCGTCGCGATCGCGCTGCGCCACCTGTCCGAGCCGCCCCGCCCACCCAGTCGGCTGGTGTCCTCGATCTCGCCGAACCTCGACGCGATCGTGCTGAAGGCACTGGCCAAGAATCCCGCGCAACGCTTCGCCGACGCCGACGAGTTCCTCGCCGCGCTCGCCGGCGAGCGCGAGCGCCTGCGCGCCGAGGACGGCAGTCGAACGGCATCGTTCGCACCGGTCGCGTTCCCGCCGGCGCCATCGACGGCGCTCGCGCCGCCGGTCGGAACGACCACGCAGACTTTGATGCCGGCCACGGCCGGGGTGGCCGCCTACGGCGAGCCCACTTACTGGGATTCGACCTCGCGAACGAGCATCGTCGGTCCGCCCGGTCCGCCGGCCAGCCGGCGCGGGCCGGTCTGGCCGTGGGCGCTGCTCGCGGCTGTGATCCTCGCCGGCGCGATCATCGCCGCCGTGGTGCTGTCCCAACACGCCCGCAAAACGGTGCCGAGCGTCATCAACGACACCCAGTTCCAGGCCGGCCAAGCCCTGGCGGGCTTTCACGTCGTGCCACAAAACCAGGCCTCGAGCGCCCCGTCAGGCATCGTGATCAATCAGAACCCAGCGGCGGGAACGGTCATCACGAGCGGCTCGACCGTCGTGATCACGGTGTCGAGCGGGCCGCCTCCAGGCACGGTGCCAAACGTTGTCGGTGAGCCTCAGGCGCTGGCCAAGGCGCAACTAAAACGGGCCGGCTTCCGCTATACGACGAGCTCGACGAAGTCGACCTCGGTCAAGGCCGGCGACGTCGTCTCCACGAGCCCGTCGGCCGGCAGCAGCGCGAACCGCGACAGCGTCGTGCAGTTGACGATCTCCAGCGGCGCGCCGCTGGTCAAGCTGCAAAACGTGATCAACCTGTCGTTCACCAGCGCGCAGACGATCCTCGAAGCCAACGGCTTCAACGTCAAGGAGGTCAAGCAGGCGTCGGAGTACGCGCCCGGGCAAGTGCTCGACGAGTCACCCCTGAGCGCGAAGGCGCCGCAAGGCTCGACCGTAACGCTGACGGTTTCCTCCTCGCCGACAAGAGTCACGGTCCCGGATGAGACGGGGCAGAGCGAGAGCACCGCGATCCAGGCGATCCAGGCGGTGGGCCTGACCGCCGCGACCACGCAGGTCACGGTGAGCAACCCTGAACAGAACGGCAATGTGGTGAGCGAATCGCCGGCTCCCGGATCTCGCGTGAAGAAGCACTCGACGGTGACGGTCCAGATCGGTAACTACACCTCCAGCACGGGTCCGAGCAACACCGGGCAGAGCGGGCCGAGCAACACCGGGTCAAGCTCCCCGACCGGCGCGAGCGGAAGCAGCTGATGCGCGTCGCCGTCCTCGGGGGCGGCAGGTCGGCTGAGCACGAGGTCTCGCTCGTGTCGGCCGCCTCAGTGCGTGACGGCCTCGCTGCGGCGGGGCACGCGATCGTGGCGATTGAGATAACGCGCGACGGCCGCTGGTTTAGCGACGGCGGCGAGCTCGCGTTGACCCCGGGTAGCGGCCTGCTCGACTGCGACGTCGTCTTCCCGGCGCTCCACGGCCCCTATGGCGAGGACGGCACGGTGCAGGGCCTGCTCGAGTGCCTCGATGTCCCCTACGTCGGCTCCGGTGTGGCGGCTTCCGCCCTCTGCATGGACAAGGTTCGCTTCAAGGGGTTGATGGACGCTGCGGGCGTGCCGCAGGTCGACTCGCGCTCGCTCACCCGGCGCGAGCTCGAGGCGGGCGGCGCCGCCGCGGCGATCGAGCTCGTCGCACCGCTGCACCGCCCACTGTTCGTCAAGCCGGCGCGAATGGGATCGTCGGTGGGAATCAGCAAGGTCGAGGAGTCCGGGCTCGAGCTACATCATGCGATCGAGGCGGCGCTCGCCCACGACGAGCTCGCGATCATCGAGGCAGGCGCACCGGGCATCGAGGTCGAGTGCTCCGTCTTCGCCGGCCCCGACGGCGCGCGCGCGTCGCAGCCCGGCGAGATCGTCATCGAAGCCGACTTCTACGACTACGAGGCCAAGTACGAGCCTGGCGGGATGACGCTCCGGCTGCCGCCGCGGATCTCGCCGAGCGCCGCCGCCACGGTGCAGCGCCTCGCGCTTAGCGCCTTCGAGCTCTGCGGCTGTGCGGACTTGGCGCGCGTTGACTTCTTCGTCGACGGCGAAACGGTCCTCGTCAACGAGCTGAACACAATGCCCGGCTTTACTCCGACGAGCGTCTACGCGAGGCTCTGGGAGGCTGACGGCATTCCCTACCCGGCGCTCGTCGATCGCCTCTGCCGTGCGGCCCTGGCCCGTTTCGAGCGCGCCGGTGCAGCCCGAGCGCACGGCTAGTCGGCGCGCGCAGTCGCCTTCCAGAGTCTCAGGCTCCCGATCCCGGCGCTGATCCAGGCGCCCGTGGGATCCGGCTCGAGTCGCGTGATCCAAACCAAGTAGTAGCGAAACGCCGTGCGCGGCTCGTCGAGCGCGATCGCGACCTGCGCGCCGACCTTCCGCGCCGCGCCGAGCTGCCGCCAGCCGAGCGCGGACGGATCGAGGTCGCGGGCGGGCTGGCCGGTCGGCAGGCGCTGGGCTCCGTAGACCTGAAGGTCGATCCCGGGCGTCGGCGTCGCCAGGACGAGCCGCGCGGCCGCCTCGGGCGCGGCGAGTTCCACGAACAGCCCGACGCCCGACTTGCGGAGCTTGCCGGCGGCATACTCGCTCGTCCGCCAGGCATCGCCCGGCTTCCCGTCGATCGCCAGCGGCGCACCGAGCGGATCGTCAGGGCCGCCGGTGCCGAACGGGTTATAGGAGATCGCGTGCGCGCCCTGCAGGGCGACGGGGACATACACGACACCCACTTGGGGCCGCACGCGCTCCGGCGCGCGGCGATCGCCGTGGATGCCCTCGAGCGCGAACAGCGCGACGGCGACGCCGATCAGCCCGACGACCGCGGCGCCGGCGAGCAGCGAGCCGCGGTGGCGGACGCGCAGGGGCACGCGGGCGTAGGTGGAGCGCGGGAGCGTGCGCAGCACCGCCTCGGCTTCCCCGCTCGCGCTGCCCGCGCGCGCCGTCTCGATGGCGAGCGCCCGCTCGAGGTCGGCGATCATCTCGCGGGCATCCGGATAGCGCGGCTCCAGTCGCTTCGCGGTCGCCCGGTCGACGACCGCAGCGAGCGCCGCCGAAACCTCGGGGCGCAGCCGCTGCACGTCCGGGAGCTGCTCGCGAACATGCCGGGTCGCCACGGCGAGCTGGCTGTCGCCGCGAAACGGCAGTCGCCCGGTCAGCGCCTCGAACAGCACGACGCCGAGCGAGTAGATGTCGGACTGGCCCGTCACTTCGTGGCCGAGCGCCTGCTCGGGCGAGACGTAGTCGGTCGTGCCGAGCACGCGGCCGCCTTGGGTCAGCGCGACCTGCTGCGCATACCGCGCGATTCCGAAGTCCGACAGCTTGGCGCTACCGTCGTCGCTCAGCAGAATGTTCTGGGACTTCACGTCGCGGTGCACGATCCCCTGCTCGTGTGCTGCCGCGAGCGCGCGCGCGACCTCGATCGCGTAGGCGGTTGCTTCGTCGACCGGCAGCCGTGTGCGCAGCAGCCGCTGTTTGAGCGTCTCGCCCACGACGTACTCGAGCACGATGAACGGCGCACCCGCGTCCTCGCCGTTGTCGAGCACGGTGACGATGTGCGGGTGCTTCAGTTGCGCGAGGGCGCGCGCCTCGCGCCGAAAGCGCTCAAGCTTGTCGGCGTCGACAGAAGACAGCTGCTTGATCGCGACGCGCCGCTCGAGCACCTCGTCGAAGGCGAGCCAGACGGTCGCGCTGGCGCCCGACCCGAGCATACGCTCGAGGCGGTAGCGCCCGGCGAGCGATTGGCTAGAGAGCGATGCCGTGGTGCGGGACCGTGATCGCTCCCGCGCGATCGGTGACCTGGCCGATCTGACGGGAGCCCTCGTGGTGGCGGGCGAGCTGCTCGACGGCGCGCTCCGAGTCGGCGGCGGGAACGACAGCGATGAAGCCGCAGCCCATGTTGAACACCTGGTAGGCCTCGGCGGGCGCGAGCCCGCCCTGCTCGCAGACGAGTGCGCAGATCGGCGGCACCGGCAAGGGCGCATCGATCTCGAAGCCGACGGTTTCGCTCAGCCGTCGAAGGTTGAGCAGGCCGTCGCCGGTGATGTGGGCGAGCCCGTGGACCTCGACCTCGCTACGCAGCAGCTCGAGAATCGCCGCCACGTAGATCACCGTGGGCGCGAGCAGCTCGTCGGTGTGCTCGAGCGCGAGTTCGCCGAGGATCCCGCGCACGAGCGTGTAGCCGTTGGAGTGAAAGCCGCTCGATGGCAGTCCGATCAACGCGTCGCCGGGCCGGATCGCCGTGCCGGTCACGACAGCGTCGAGCGCCACGGTCCCGACCGCCGCGCCCGAAAGCTCGAGTCCGTGGACTTGCTCGGGCAGGATGGCGAGCTCGCCGCCGGGGATCTCGATTCCCGCGAGCTCGGCGCCGCGCGCCAGGCCGATCCCCACCTGCTCGAGCGCGGCGGCGTTCGCGCGTGGGACGGCGATGTAGTCGAGCATCGCGATTGGCTCAGCGCCGACGCAGACGATGTCGTTGACGTTCATTGCGACGCAGTCGATCCCGACCGTGGCGAGCTTTCCGGCCTGCTCGGCGATCATCAGCTTCGAGCCCACCCCGTCGGTCGACAGCGCGAGCCCGAGTCCCGGCGCGATCTCGAGCACGCTCGCGTAGTGGCCGGAGCGCAGTCGCGAGCGCGACGGCCGGCCAAGCCGGGCGCGCCCCAGGGCGCCAACGAGCGCTGCGATCCCGCGGCCGGCCTCGCCTGTGTCCACTCCTGCTGCGGCGTAGGAGTCGATCATCGCGGCGGATTGTCGCGCAGCCGGCGGAACGTCACACCTGCGAGTGCAGCTCGGTAGGCGGCGTAGGGCAGCAGCGACCGCGCTTTCAGGGCGCCGCTCGCGGCAGTCGCGACCCCCGAGGCCAGCGCTCCGGCCGCCAGCGTTCGCAACTCGCGCCCCTCGACGCCCCGCAGCTCGCGCGCTTTCCACAGCACTGCACCGGCCGTGACGGGCAATCCCACGGCCCTGGCCAGGCGGTCCGCATCCTGAGGATGGAACCCCCGCGCGCGTGCGACGGTTCGCGCCGCGCCGCTGCGCGAGACACCAGGCGCCAGTGCGACCGCCTGCGCCACGCCCAGCAATAGGCCGTCGAGCACGCCAGCGTCTTCCAGGCGCCGCTCGTGGCTGCCGATCCGGTCCGCGATCGCCATCGCCACACCGCCGCCAAGGAGCCCGGTCGCGACCTGTGCGGGCTTTCCGAGCCGCCGCTCAATCGCCTCCTGCCCGAGCACTCCGGCGAGCGCTGCCGGCAGGACCGCCGGCAAGACGACCCGCGCGAGCCGGCCGCCGCCGTAGGCCGCCCCGAGCTCGCCGCGCGCGATGATTACGAGCCCGACCAGCGAGCCGGCGTGCAGCGCAACTTCGAAGCGCTTGCGCAGCGCCGGGTCGAGCGTCTCCCAGCCCCAGCCGCGCAGCCACGGCACGAGCGAGGTGTGCCCCGACGATGAGACGGGAAGGGCCTCTGCGGGGCCGTGCAGCAGCCCGAGCGCGACGGCGCGCTCGAGCGGGAGCTCGCTCACTCGGCCGTTTGCTGACGCGGCGCGTACCGCCACCGGTAAACGAGATACCCGACGATCGCCACGACCAGCGCAAGACCGACGTAGTCGACGTAGTGCAGGTGGTTCTGGACGGAGTGGTAGCTCGGCCCGAGCTCGTACCCGAGTAGCCCCCAAGCCGCCATCCACGGCAGGCCGCCGAGCAGGCTCAGGAGCAGGAACCTCGCGTATGGCATCCGCGCCGCGCCGGCCGGGAACGAGGTGTACGCGCGAACGAGTGGCAGGACTCGCGAGATCGGGACCGCCGTCGCGCCGTAGCGCGCGAACCAGTGTTCCGCGCGCGCCAGCCGCTCGGGCGTGATGTGGACTTTGGCGCCGTGGCGGGCGACCAGCTCGATCATGCCGAAGTAGCCGATCGCGTAGGCGATCGTTGCCCCGGTGAGGTCGGCGGCGACGCCGACGATGATGATCTCGGGCACCGAGAAGTGGCCCTTGTAGGTGTCGTAGCCGGCAAACAGCATCACGGCCTCCGAGGAGATCGGGATCCCGCACGACGCGGCCAGCAGCAGCACGAACATGCCCGGCATGCCGAGCGTGGTGATGACGTGCGTGACGAAGCTGACAAGCGAGCTCGTCACTGACGCGATCTCGAACAAGCCTCGGGAAGGGTAGCGTGGTGCGCTTATGCGAGTTTGGGTCGACCTGACCAACAGCCCCCACCCGCTCGTCCTGCGGCCAATCGTCGAACGGCTGCGCGAGCGCGGCGACGAGGTGACCGTGACGGCGCGCGATTTCGCGCAGACCGTCGAGCTTGCGAACGCCCTCAGCCTCGAGCCCACCGTGATCGGCCACCACCGCGGCGCGCGCCTCGCGAACAAGGCGCTCGGCCTCGCGTCGCGCTCGCTCGCACTCGCACGGTGGGCGCGCGGCCGGCGCTTCGAGCGCGCAATCGGCCACGGCTCGAACGACATCACGCTCGCCGCGGCCCTCCTGCGGATCCCGGCCGCAACGATGTTCGACTACGAGTGGGCGACGGTCCAGCACTCCGTCAATTGCCGCCTCGCGGAGGCAGTGGTCGTCCCCGACGCGATCCCGCCGCAGCGCCTGTACCGCTACGGCGCCAAGGGCAAGATCCGCTCCTACCCCGGCCTCAAGGAGGAGTACTACCTCGCCGACTTCGAGCCGTCAGGCGCCGTCCTCGACGAGCTCGGCCTCGACGCCGCGCAACCGATCGTCGTCGTGCGCACGCCCCCCGACGTCTCGCTCTACCACCGCTTCGCGAATGACCTCTTTGCGAGCGTCCTCGACCGCCTGCGCGGCACGCAGTCCGTCGTTCTGCCGCGCACCCCGGACCAGCGCGCAGAGCTGCTCGCGGCGGGGGGCTTCATCGTCCCCGATCGGGCGATCGACGCCCAGTCGCTGATCGCCCACGCGGACCTCGTGATCAGCGCCGGCGGCACGATGAACCGCGAGGCCGTGGCGCTCGGCACGCCGGTCTTCACCACGTTCGAAGGGCGCGTCGGCGCCGTTGACGAGCAGCTGATCGCAGCGGGCCGCATGCGCAAGCTGAGCTCGCCCGCCGAGATCGAGGTCGCGAAGCGAGTTGCGCCCGCGGTCGAGCGAACTCGCCGGGACCCGCAGCTCCTTGTGGACCTGTTGCTGGGGGACCTTGCCGCGTGACCGCGGGAGTGAGGCTTAGCGTGCTGGGCAGGTGTCCTCGCTGACCGAAACCGCCACGTCGAGCGTTGGCGCGCATAGGGGCGTGAAGTCTGAGTCCAGCGCTGGGATGAGCTTGGCCCGGCCAGGGCGCTTGGCAGCGCCGCCGGGTGTCGTCTGGCTCGCGGTGCGACCTGCGCTTTGTCGTCGTCGCCGACGCGCTCGTCGTCGCGTTCGTGTTCATCGACGTTCCCGGACGTGCCTACTACCAACGACGACAACGGCAGCCAGCTGTGGACCTGCACGGGCCCGGCCGGTCCCTGGTCATCCTTCTGGCGCTCCGTCGAGAACTACGGCTGACGGCCGCTGGCCACCAACACGCGTCCTCGACTTCAGGCGAACGTACGACGGGTCCCACAGCCGCCCTACACTGTGCCCTTGATGGGCCGGCGGCTTCGTTCGGCGACGTTCCCGAATCTGCGCCATTCGCTGCCGCAAATGGTGGCCGACGCGGGATTGATCGCCCTCGCGTACTGGCTCGGCTACCTGTTCCGGCTTGACACGCTGAGCGGGCGCCACGCCTCGGCGACCTACAAGTACGGCGAGCTCTTCGACCGAACGCTGCCGTGGCTCGTCGGCGGCAGCGTGCTGCTGCTCGCGCTCGGCGGCGTTTACCAGCGGCGCTGGCGTTACACGACGCAGCGCGACCTGGAACGGCTGCTGCGACTGCTGGTTCTGGACACGATCCTCTTGGTAGCCGGAGTCGCGCTTGTCCAGCCGTACGGATCGCTGAATCCGCCGCACGGCACGGTGTTGCTCTACTTCCTGCTCTCGCTCGTCTTCCTCGCGGGGATCCGGCTGTTTGCCCGATCGGTCCACGACGGCCGCCTACGCGGCTTCCGTGCGCGCCGCGATGCGCGGACGGTGTTGATCGTCGGCGCCGGTGACGGCGGGCAGCTCGTCTTGCGCGAGCTGCTGCGCAACGCGCAGCTCGGGCTGAGCCCCGTCGGGTTCGTCGACGACGACCCGCGCAAGCAACGGCTGCGCATCGGTGGCGGCTTGCGCGTGCGCGGAACGACCACGGAGCTCCCGCGCGTGCTCGACGAGCTCGAGCCAGACGAGGTGATCATCGCGATCCCCTCCGCCCCGGGCGTCCTGCGGATGCGCGTCGTCACGGCTTGCCGCGAGCGCGGCATCCCGGTGCGTACGCTGCCGACCGTCTTCGAGCTGTTACGCGGCGGCATCGACCTGACGCGCCAGGTGCGCGAGGTCCAGGTCGAGGACGTGCTCGGACGCGAGCCGGTGCTCATGGAGCTCGAGCGCGTCGGTGCCTACCTGGCCGGCAAGGTCGTGCTCGTTACGGGCGCTGGAGGATCGATCGGCTCCGAGCTCTGCCGCCAGATCACGCGCGTCGCGCCCCGGCGGATCGTCCTCGTCGACCACGCCGAGGACAACATCTTCGCGATTCAGCGGGAGCTGCTCGAGGATCGCCACGTGCATCCTGATCTACTCGTGCCGGTGCTGGCCGACGTCAAGGAGGAGGAGCGCCTACGCGAGGTGTTCGCCGAGCAGCGCCCGCAGTTCGTCTTCCACGCGGCCGCCTATAAGCACGTCGGTCTGCTGGAGTCCAATCCGGTCGAGGCGATTCATAACAATGCGATCGGTACGCGCGTCGTCGCCTCGGTTGCGGGCGACCTTGGTGCCGAGGCGTTCGTCCTCATCTCGACCGACAAGGCGGTCTCGCCACAGACGGTCATGGGCGCGTCGAAGGCGCTCGCGGAGTGTGCCGTCGAGATGGCCCAGCGCCGCTTCCCCGCGACGCGGTTCATGGCCGTTCGTTTCGGCAACGTGCTCGGCTCTTCCGGCAGCGTCGTGCCGATCTTTCGCCGGCAGATCGCAGCCGGGGGCCCGGTGACGGTGACCGACGAGCGGATGACGCGCTTCTTCATGACGATCCCGGAGGCCGTGCAGCTCGTGATCCGCTCAGGCTCGCTCGGCGCGGGAGGCGAGCTGTTCGTGCTCGACATGGGGGAGCCCGTGTCGATCATGGCGCTCGCGCGCCAGATGATCGAGCTCTCGGGCCTCGCGCCGGAGCGCGACATCGCGATCGACATCATCGGCGCTCGGCCGGGTGAGAAGCTCCACGAGGACCTCTTCAACCCGTTTGAGCGTCGCCAGCTGACGCCGGCGGAGAGGATCTGGATCGCGCAGCGCGACCCGCTGGCAAGCGAGCACGTCGAGGCGATGTTCGAGGAGATTTCACTGCTCGTGCTCGAGGGCGATGTGGCGGGCGTCGCGGCCAAGGTGGCGCAGCTGATCTCGGTGCGTGGACAACCCCTCAGCGTCGAGCCTTAGACTGCGCCGCCAATGACTTTGCTAGCGCTCTCGATCAACGGCGGGATCAAGACGATCGGTGCGTACGCGGGGCTCGCCGCGGTGATCGCACTCGCGCTGCTCGCGCTGCTCTACTTCTCGCAGGCCCGAGAACTGAAGCGACTGAGCGAATGGGCCGAGCGCGAGAGCGCGCGCCGCCAGGCTGCACCCGCCCCGCAGGGCGTCCAGCCGCCGCGGCCGGCACCCGCCGCCCCACCCCCGGCTCCGGTCGTCATGGCGCCGGTGCCGGCCGGCCCGGGAGCGCCGGTGGTGACGAGCGTCGAGGGCGTCCGTCGCGTGCCGATCCCGACCGGCGCTGCGGAGGAGATGTCCCCAGCGCCGCCCGTAGTCGCCGCGCCGCCGGACGCGACGACGCTGAGCGGCGAGGTCGCAGCGCCCGCGGAGACAGACGTCGTGGCGCCGGCGGAGGCGACGGCAACCGGGGACGCGTCAGGCGCAGAGGCGCCGCCGGTGCCGCCGTTCCCGCCGGCTCCCACGCCGGCGGGGTGGCTGGGCGTCGAGACGACGCAGCCCCCGCTTCCCCCCGCGCCGGCGGCGCAGCCGCTACCGCGGCTGATCGCCGAAGCGGTGCCCGGCCAGCCCGCCGGAACAACGCACGAGATTGGCGCGGGGCTCTTGATCGGGCGCGGCAAGGTGGCGTCGCTGCGCCTGAGCGACCCGCTCGCCTCCGCTCGACACGCGCGTATTTCAAAGCAAGGCGACCGGTTCATGCTCGAGGACCTCGGGTCCACCAACGGTACGTTCGTCAACGGGGTGCTGATAAGCGCGCCGACGCAGCTCGGCGAGCGCGACAGGATCCGCCTCGGTGAGAGCGAGTTCACCTTCGCGCTCGCGCCCGGCACGCCCGAGCCGAACGGCAGCACGGGGCAGGTTCGGCCCGCGGCTGTCCCGCTGCTTGCGGCGGCCGCACCCGAGCGCGAGGTCGAGCTGCCGTTCGAGGAGCCGCCGCCGCCGGCGGCGCACCGCCACCTTCGGTTGCCTTTCTCGCACGACGAGGTGCCTTCGACGCAGGCGGGCCTACCGCCGGCGCCCGACCCTGAACGCCCGGCGGGACGTGGACGCTGGCTCGCTGTCCTCGCCATCGTCCTCGGTCTCGCCGCCGTCGCGTTTGCGGTGGTGGAGCTCGCGCCCGGCAACGGTCCCAAGAAGCCCGCACAGCACGCGACGACGCCGCCGGCGAGCTCGGGCGCGACCGCGACGACGACGCAGAAGCGGAGCTCGACGAGCGGGCCCGCTCCCTCCACGGTGACGGTTGCCGTCTTCAACGCTGCGGGCCGGTCGGGCCTCGCGGGGACCGTTTCGTCGAAGCTCGCAGGCGACGGCTACGCGAAAGGCGCGGTCGCGAACGCCGCGGCGCAGAGCACCACGACCGTTGGCTACGGCACCGGCGAGCGAGCCGCGGCGCTCGAGGTCGCGCGTTCCCTCGGCCTTCCGGCTTCGGACGTTGCGCCGATGACGAGCACGGCCGCCGGAGCCGCCGGCGGCGCCGAGGTCGCGGTCACGCTTGGGGCGAGCTACGGCGGCTGAGCACGCGCCGGCGGCGCGCGTCGTTCTCGTGGCGCTCGCTGTTGCTGTCGCGGTCGCGCTGCTCGTCGCGCAGCACCTGAAGGACAAGCCGCCGCTGATCAACGGCAGCAGCGACATCTGGCACCCGGCGGGGACCGCGTTCGACCCGACCCTGGCGCCCGCAACCTTCAGCTTCGTACCGGACTACGGCGATCGACTGACGGTCTCGATCGTCGACGAGCGGACAGGCGCGGTCGCGAAGGTCTTCCCGGCTTTCACGTTCAACCCGCACCGCTACCGCACGCCCACCTTCCGTTGGAACGGGCGCAGCAGCGACGGCCGTCTCGCGCCGCCCGGTCGCTACGAGGTTCGCGTGCATTTCGCGAGCCTCGACCGCACGACGACCGATCCGACGATCGAGTTCACGATCAAATGACGCACGACCTCGAGCGCGCGGGCATCGTCCTCGTCACCCTGCTCGCGGGCGCGCTGCTCGCGCTGCCGCTGCACCGCCGCGAGCGTGCGCTCGCCCAGCTGGCGACGCTTGTCCTCACACCGGCGCTGCTCGCGCTCACGCTGTGGAACAACCCAAAGCTCGCGACGCTTCACCACCACCCGGCGCGCGGTGTGGCGGCGGTCGCCCTCGTGCTCGTCGTCGTCGCGGCGCTCGCGTTCCTGATCGACCGCAAGCCCGCACTGCTGCCGCTGCTTGCCCTGCTTGCGCTGCCATTTCGGATTCCGCTCGGCAGCGTCTCGAACGGACTCTTGCTCCCGCTCTACGCGGTGATCGCCGCGGGCGTCGTCGTGCAGCTGGTGCGCTCGCGCGAGGCGAGGCCCGCCGGCGCGCTCGAGCGCGTACTGGCGCTCGCGCTCGTCGTCTACGCGTTGCAGGCGCTTTACTCACCTGATCTCGGCCTCACGAAGGCGGTCGAGAACGCGGGCTTCTTCTACGTCCCGTTCGCGCTGCTCTACCTCCTGCTGCGCGACGTCGACTGGACGGCGGAGCTCCAGCGCCGCGCCTTCAAGCTCGTCGTTGCGCTCGGCGTGCTGTTCGCGCTCGTCGGCCTCGCCGAGCTGGCCGATCACGGCCACCTGCTGTTCAACCGCGCCCTCGACCAGGACGCCTACTTCATCCGCATCAACTCGCTCTTCTACGACCCGAACGTTTACGGGCGCTACCTCGCGCTGACGCTGCTGCTTGTCGCGTGCGTCGGCTTGCGCCGCCGCACGCTCCTCGCACGGCAGGGAGCGGTCGTTGCGCTGCTGTGGGCGGGGTTGCTCATCAGCCTGTCGGAGTCGGCGATGATCGCGCTGCTGGCCGGGCTGGCGGTGGCGTGGGTCGGGAGCGCGCGGCGGCCCGGTCGGGCGACGGTGATGCTTGTAGTGGGGCTGGCCATGGCGGTCGGCCTCGCCTTCGCCTTTGCGCGCAGCTCGATCCCTTCGAGCCTGGGCGGGTCGAGTGGGTCCCTGTCGAAGGCGACGAGCGGGCGCACCTCGCTGGTCAGCGAGGGCGTGGACCTGTTCGGCGACCGCCCCCTGCAGGGCTTCGGCTCGGGTTCGTTCGCGCAGGAGTACCTCTCGCACATCTCGCATCGGCCGAACCCCTTCGAGCACCACGAGCACCTGCCTTACGAGCAGCCGACCACCAAGGACTCGCACACGACGCCGATCACGATCGCGGCCGAGCAGGGCCTGATCGGGCTCGCCGTCTACCTCGCGCTGCTCCTCGCCGGCTTCGTGCGGGTACGCCGCGATGTCCTGTTCGCAGCGCTCTTCGCCGCCCTCGTCATCGACACGCTCTTCTACGCGGATTTCCTCGAGGACCCGGCGACGTGGACGATCCTCGCGCTCGCCGCGGGGTGCACCCCGTTAGCGGGCGCGACGCCGCGACGCCCTACGCACACAGCCCCCACCTGAGCCGGTGCTCGCCTACCTGAAGCGCCTGGTGACGGCGGGCCTCGCCTACCAGGCGGGCGACATCCTCAGCAAGGGCGCGGCGCTCGTCACGCTGCCGCTGTACACGCATTACGTCTCGCGCACGCAGTACGGCTACGCCGAGGCGCTCCTGACCGGCGTGATCCTCGTCTCGATCGTCCTGCGCCTCGGGATCGGTGAGGCGTTCATCCGCTTCTACTACGACGACGAGGACCTTGCGCGACGCGACCGGATCGCGGCGGGCGCGGTCGTGCTCTGCGCGGCGACGACGGCTGTGGCCGCGCTCGCCGGCGTCGCCTTCGCCGGGCCGCTCGCACGCGCGCTGCTCGGGCCCGGCTCGACGACGCTGTTTCAAATCTCGATGCTCGGTATCTGGGCGTTCACGAACCTCGAGATCGCGTACGCGCTGCTGCGCGCCGACGAGCGCAAGCGCGCATACATCCGTGCCTCCGTCGCCGACGTCTCGCTCTCGATCCCGCTGATGGTCTGGCTCGTGGTCTTCGAGCACGACCAGGCGCGCGGGCTCTTGCTCGGCAATTACGCGGCCTCGACGGCGATCCTTTTCGGCCTCTGGTGGGCAGAGCGCGCGCGCCTGCGCCGTGGAGCGCGCAGCCTGCGCGACGCGGGCATGCGCGCGATGCTCGACTTCGGTCTGCCGACCGTCCCCGCGGACGCGGCCGTCTACGCGCTCCAGGTCGCCGACCGCTGGTACCTGCTGCGCGCATACTCGGCGACCGCGGCCGGCCTCTATGCGATCGCGGCGAAGCTCGCGACTGTCGTGTTCGTGTTCGTGCGCGGGTTCCAGTACGCCTGGCCGCCGCTCGCCTACTCGATCGAGGACGACTCGGTCGCCGCTCGGCTGTACGCGATGGTCACGACCTATTACGTGCTTGCCACGGGGATCGTCGTCGCGGGCGTAGCGCTGTTCGCGCGCTGGGGGGTGCGGATCCTCGACCACGCCTACTTCGGCGCCTACCGCGCGATCCCGTGGCTCGCGCTCGGCTGGTCGCTCTACGGCCTCTACCTGATCTTCGTCGTGATCTCGGGCCGCGTGCGGCGCACGCGGCGAAACGTGCCGGCAGCCCTCGTCGGTGTGGGCGTCAACATCGGATGTCTCTTCGGGCTCGTCCCGGTCTTCGGCATCGCCGGCGCCGGCCTGGCACTCGCGATCGCCTACGCCGCGATGATCGTCGCGATCCACCTGCTGACACGGCGCCTCTTCGAGGTGCGCTTCGAGTGGGGTCGCCTGACGCGCCTCGTCCTCGTCTTCGGCGCGGTCGCCGTGCCCGGAGACGCGTTCCTGCCATCGCACGGGCTCGGCGGGTTCCTCCTGCGCGGCGTGGCCTGGTGCGCAATCTTCCCGCTGCTGCGCGTGGCGGGCTTCTTCAACCAGGCGGAGCTTCAGCGTGCCGCCGCGCTCGGGATCTCGATCCTGCGCGCACGCCGGCGCTAGAGCATGCGCGCGTTGCGCGCCTGCGCGCCTTCGCGCAGCCCCTCCCCGCGCGAGGGCCAGAGCGCGGCTGTGACGTCGCGGCGATAGCGTCGCCAGGTCGGCCGGCGCGCGGCGAGCGCGACGAGCATCCGCACGAGATAGCTCCATGCAATCAGGACGCGCACCGCGAGTGCGGCCGTGCCCCCGTGATGCTTTCGCATGTAGCGATCGCGCCCGCGCGCCAACTCGACGATCCGCCGCTCGGGCACGGCATCGGTCGAAAGCTGCTCGTGGTGGATCGCGACCGCGTCGGGGACGTAGAGGTTGTGCCAGCCCGCGTCGGCGAGCCGCTTCTGGAAGTCGACCTCGTCCGAGTAGACGAAGAACGTCTTGTCCATCCAGCCGATCTGCTCGGCCGCTTCACGCCTGACCAGCATTGCTGCCGACTGGCCCCAGTCGATCCGGCGCACGCGCGAGCCCTTGCTCTGTACGACAAAGATCCGGTGCAGGAAGAGCGCCTGCAGCAAAGCCGTGCCCACGCCCGGGAACCGCCACGCCGACGGCTGCACTGTCCCATCGGGCCGCTTCAAAACCCCAGCGGCGCACGCCGCGCCCGAGTCCGCCTCGAGCGCGGCATGGAGCGCGCGCGTGGCACCCGGCAGGAGCTCCGAGTCCTCGTTGAGCAGCAGGCAGTACCGCCCGCGCGAGCGCTCCATCAGCTCGCTGTCATTGACGGCCTTCGACCGCCGCTGCGCAATCTCAATCAGCTCGATGTCACTCCCGAGCTCCCGGACGGCGGCGGCCGACCCGTCGTCCGACCCGTTGTCGAGCACGAGCAGCTCGGTCTCAAAAGCCAGCTCCGCCTGCTCGGCCTCGACGGCGGCAATGCTGCGCAGCAGCACTTGCCGGCCGTTCGTGTTGCAGATGCAGTAGGTGAGCTCGACCGCCACAACGGCATTGTCCGTCAAGCCGCAGCTCGCTCCAAGGGACGGCGACAGATGCTGCGCAGCAGCAGCTGGGCGCTGTCCCTATTGTCGTGCCCCAGTGAAGGTCCACGTCGTCGACCCACCGGCGTACACGCCGCCCTACGACCACGCGCTCGCTGCCGGCCTCGCCGCCTGCGGCGTCGAAGTCCAGCTCCTCACGAGTCCGTTTCGCCACGGCGAGACGCCGGCACCGGCCGGCTACGCGCGACGGGAGGTCTTCTACCGGCATGGCAGCTCGCGCCCCGCTCGCATCGCTGCGCACGTCCCGGACATGCTCCGCTACCGCGCCACCGCGCGCGAGGCCGACCTCGTCCACTTCCAGTGGCTCACGATCCCCGAGCTGGACGCGCACCTCCTCCCGCGGCGGCGCCCGCTCGTGTTCACCGCCCACGACATCCTGCCGCGGGAGCGCATCGCCGGCTCGCGCGCGGCCCAGATCCGCCTCCTCCACCGCTTCGATGCGGTCATCGCGCACTCGAACCACGGCCGCAACCGCCTGATCGCGGAGGCCGGCCTCGACCCGGCGCGCGTCCACGTGATCCCCCTCGGCGCCTTCACCCACCTCGCAGCGCTCCCGGAATCGCCCCTACCGCCCGAGTTGCCCCACACCGATCGGCCGGTCGTCCTCGACTTCGGCCTGATCCGGCCGTACAAGGGTCTCGAGGTCCTTCTCGACGCCTGGAGAGGCATCGACGGCGCCGAGCTCTGGATCGTCGGGCGCCCTCGCTACGACATCGACGCGCTGAAGGCCGCGGCGCCGCCCTCGGTCCGCTTCGTGACGCGCTTTGTCACCGACCTCGAGCTCGCCGCGGTGTTCCGCCGCGCCGACCTCGTCGTCCTCCCCTACCGCGAGAGCGAGCAGTCCGCCGTCCTCGCCACGGCGCTCGCCTTCGGCAAGCCAATCCTCGCGACGGAAGTGGGTGGCTTCCCCGAGCTCGGCGACGCCCTGCATCGGGTCCCGCCCGGCGACGCGGGCGCGCTCCAAGCTGGCCTCGCTGACCTATTAGCGGACGAGCAAGCGCGGTCGAAGCTGGGAGCCTCGGCGGGCGAGCTCGCCAGCAGCACGCTGTCTTGGGCACGCATCGCCCGCGACACCCGCGCGCTCTATGAGGCGACTAGCTGACTTGGGCGATCAGCTGCTTGAGCTGGGCGATCGTCGGCACGGCTGACAGCTTGCCGGTGCTGTCGTAAGTCTGGCTCTGCCCCGACGCCCCGGTGACGATGATCGTCGGCGTTCCGCGGGGCGCCTCGACCTTCGCCGCGCTCAGGTCCGTCTGCGCCTGCTTGATAAGGGTCGAGTTGCCAAGGTTCGCTTGCCACTTGGTGAGGTTGAGCCCCGGCACCTGCTCGGCGCGGTTCTGCAGGTAGGAGGTGCTGACGTAGGGGACGAGCTCCGCGTCCTGTCCTCCGATCGTGATCGGCTGCTCGTCGTAGATGAGCAGGACGTAGTACCACTCCTTGTCCTGCAGTCCGGCGGAGCTCGCGGCGACCTGCGTCGCCTGCCACTCGCTCTGGTTCGCGGTGCCGCTTGCGGTGTCGTCGGCGCGGAAGACGAGCTTGACCTTGCCGGTGCGAACTTCCTGCTGGATCAGCTGGGGTTCGGAGGAGAGCGCGAACGCGTCGCAGGTGGAGCACACGAGGTCGCCGAACTCGGTGATCGTGACGGGCGCGTTCGGCTTGCCGAGCGTGTTGCCGGACTGCGGGATTCCGTCGAGCAGCGACTTGACGTCCGCAACGGCTGCCTTGGGGCTGTAACCGGCGCCGTCGGCCGCCTGGTTGGACAGCTTCGACGGCGTGAGCGCCTTGAGCGTGCCGGCGCCGGAGGAGCTGATGATGATCACGACGACGACCGCGGCGATCACGACCGCGACGACCCCGCCGAGCATCAGTATCCGGCTGCGCCGCGCGTGCTCCGCCTTCAGCTGCGCGACCGCCTGCTCGCGCGCTCGGCGCGCCGCTTCTTTCTGCTCGCGTCTGCTCGCCACGGCGGGGAGTGTATCGGCGCAGATTGCGCCAACTTAAGTGCTCAGCTCACCTGGCTGATCAGGGTCTGCAGCTGCCCGACCGTCGGAACGACCGACAGCTGACCGTTCGCGTCGTAGGTGACGCGGCCTTTGGGACCGCTGACGATGACCGCGGGCGTGCCGTGGGGCGCGTCCGTCGCCGCGGCCGCCGCCTCGGCCTTGACCTGCGCGATCACGGCGGGGTTGCCGAGGTTGGTCTGCCAGCGCACCAGGTCGAGGCCCGGGATCTGCTGGGCGCGACTTTGCATGTACGCCGGCGTGACGTAGGCGACGTCCTCGGCGTGCTGCCCGGCGATCGTCTGCGGCTGTTCGTCGTAGACGAGCAGGATGTAGTCCCAGGCCTTGCGCTGGAGCCCCGCCGACAGCACGCCCGCTTCGTCGGTCACGAACGCCGACTGGTTGGCGTAGGAGCTCGCGGTGTCGGCGGCCTTGTAGACGAGCTGCGCCTTGCCGGTCCGGACGAGCCGGTCGATGATCTGCGGCAGCGTCGTGGCCGCCAGGTAGGCGCAGACTGGACAGACCAGGTCGCCGTACTCGGTGATCGTCACTGGTGCGTGCGGGTCCCCGAGCCGGTTGCCCGCCTGCGCTATGCCGCCGAGCGTGCGTTTGACCTCGGCCCTCGCAGCCGTCGGCGAGTAGTAGGCGCCGTTTGCCTGCGGGCGCGTCAGGACGCTCTTTGGCGTGCCGCCGCCCGAGGAGCTGACGACGATCAGGGCGACGGCGACGGCTATCACCGCGACGACGACGCCGCCGAGTTGCAGTAGCCGTGTGCGGCGGCGCTGTTGCGCCACCGTCAGCTGCGCGACCGCCTGCTCGCGTGCGGCCCGCGCAGCCTCCTTCTGCTGCTTGCGGCTGGCCACTGATGATGACGCTACGCCGAAGCCGAGCTCGAGGCCCTCGGGCAAGCCGCAGTGTCGCTACGGGCTGACCGAGACCCGTGGCGAGCGCCCGACGGCCCGCGTGCGCCACAATCGCCGCCGTGACCGTGGTCGCGGTGATCTTCTGGGCAGCCGTCGGGCTCCTGCTGTACACGCAGCTCGGCTACCCCGCGCTGCTCGCCGTGCTCGCGCGGCTCGTGTCGGCCCGCTCTGCGCCGGACGCTCCTGGGTTCGAGCCGAGCGTGGCGGTCATCGTCGCGGCCCACAACGAGGAGTCCGTGATCGGCGCGAAGGTGGCCAACGCGCTCGCACTCGACTGGCCGCGCGAGCGCCTCCAGGTCCTCGTCGCCGCCGACGGATGCACGGACGCGACCGTCGCACGCGCACGTGAGGCCGGGGCAGACCTCGTGCTCGAGCTCGGTCGCGTCGGGAAGATCCCGGCCCTCGACGCGGGCGTCGCGGCTTCGCGCGGCGAGCTGATCGTCTTCTCCGATGCGAACGTCGCGCTCGAGCCCGGCGCGATCGCCCAGCTCGCGCGTGCCTTCGGTGATCCTGCCGTCGGCTACGCCTGCGGCCAGGTCGTCTTCCACCAGGCCGGCGCCGGCCCGGGTGCTGACAACCAGGAGGGCCTCTACTGGCGCTACGAGATGGCCGTTCGGACGCTCGAGTCACGCCTGGCCTCGGTGACGGCCGGCAACGGCGGCTTGCACGCCGTGCGCCGCAGCGCCTACGTCGTGATCGACCCGCGGATGGACCACGACATCTACTTCCCGTTCCAGATGGTCAAGCGAGGCTTACGCGCGGTCTACGTGCCCCAGGCGCGCGCAACCGAGAAGATGGTTCCTTCGATCGAGGGCGAGTTTGCTCGCAAGCGTCGCTTCATGACCCATGTCTGGATCACCGTGCTGCGCGGCGGCATGCTCTCCCCGCGCGGCTACGGCCTGCGCTACGGGCTGATGATCCTGAGCCACCGTGTACTGCGCTACAGCGCCTGGGCGCTGCACCTGGTTGCGCTCGTCACGAATGCGTTTTTGCTGGGCCGCGGCCTCGTCTACGACGCGACCTTCGCTGTGCAGGTCACCCTCTATGTCACAGCCGCGTTGGGCCGCGTGCGCCCCTTCCTGATCGCGCGCTACTACGTCACGATGAACGCCTCGATCGCCCTCGGCCTGTGGGACTACCTGCGGGCGCCGACACCCACCCACTGGGAGACGGCGGAGGGGACGCGATGATCCGCCGCGCGTTCGACATCCTCGTCGCGGGTCTCGCGCTCGCGCTCGCCTCGCCGATCCTGGTGCTCGCGGCGATCGCGATCAAGCTGACCTCGCGCGGGCCGGTCATCTACCGCCAGCGCCGCGTCGGACGTGGCGGAGCGGAGTTCGATCTCCTCAAGCTGCGGACGATGGTTCAGGGCGCGGAGCAGCTCGGCGCCGGGCTCTGGGTCGATGCGGACGATCCGCGCATCACGCGCGTCGGGGCGCTCTTGCGCCGTACGTCGCTCGACGAGCTGCCGAACCTGTGGAACGTCCTGCGCGGCGAGATGTCGCTGATCGGGCCGCGGCCGACCGTCCCCGAGCAGGTGGCGGTCTACACGGAGCGCCAGCGCGGCCGGCTCGCGATCCGCCCCGGCATCACCGGCTGGGCGCAGGTGAACGGGCGCGCCGCCCTGCCCTGGGGCCAGCGGATCGAGCTCGATCTCCAATACATCGAGCACCGCTCACTGGCACTCGACCTGAGGATCCTCGCGCGCACGCTGCCGCTGCTCCTGCGCGGCGGCGATCTCTATCGGGGGGAGACGGGCGGCTGGGATCTGCCGCCGCTGCCGGGCTACGACCCGCCGCGGTCGGGTACGGGCACGACCGAGAACGGCGCGCCGCGTACGTAGCGGATCACGGACAGGACGAAGAGGATCGTGACGAGGCCCGCGCTCGTCAGGCACCACTCGCAGTACTGATGCAGCGTGAACGCCTCGCGATAGGTCAAATAGCCGCTGAAGGCGACGCCGAAGAGCGCCATGCCGAGCGTGGCCAAGCGCAGGAGGTCACGATCCGGCGCGAGCAGGGTCGCCGTGATCGCGACGTAGCCGATCAGCCCGATCAGCGCGACGGGAATCCCGAGGATGTGCGAGTAGATCGAGGTCTGGACGACCTCGCACGGGTTGCCGCTACCCGTGCACGGCACTTTGATCCGCCCGTAATGGAGGATCGTGAGGAACGTGGTGACGCCGATCCCGAGCACGGCGATCAGCAGCATCGCCCGGCGCAGGTTGCGGTCGCTTGGCATCGGGGCGCAAGGTTAGACGCTCGCGTAGGCTCGCAGCGCAATGCGCCTCCTGCTCGCCGACGAGCTTCCGACCCGGATCACCCTCGACGAGGACCTCCTGATCGAGGCCGACGCAGATTCTGTGCTGCCACGCCTGCCGGCGGGTGCGTTCGAGCTGATCTATATCGACCCGCCGTTCAACACGGGGCAGACTCAGCGCGCGCGTTCAATCGCCGTCGAGCGCGATAACGATGGTGACCGCACGGGTTTCGCAGGGCGCCGCTATCGCTCGACCGCGCGAGGCGAGCTCGCCTACCCGGATAGCTTCGACGACTACGCGGCATTTCTCACGCCGAAGCTCGAGCGCGCCCGGGAGCTGCTTGCCCCGCAGGGCACGCTCTACGTCCACCTCGACTACCGCGAGGCGCACTACGTCAAGGTCGCGCTCGATGCGCTCTTCGGGCGCGACTGCTTCCTCAACGAGATCATCTGGGCCTACGACTACGGCGCCAAGCCCGCGCGCCGCTGGCCCGCCAAGCACGACACGATCCTCGTCTACGTTCGCGACCGGCGCCGCTACCTCTTCGACGCCGAGGCCGTCGATCGCGAGCCCTACATGGCGCCTGGTCTCGTCACCCCGCAGAAGGCGGCACGCGGCAAGCGCCCAACGGACGTCTGGTGGCACACGATCGTCCCGACGAGCGGGCGCGAGCGCACCGGGTACCCGTCGCAGAAGCCCGAAGGCGTTCTGCGCAGGATCGTCAATGCCTCCTCGCGCCCGGGTGGCTGGTGCCTGGACTTCTTCGCCGGTTCGGGCACGCTCGGCGCGGTGTGCAAACAGCTCGATCGCCGCTTCGTCCTCGTGGACGCGAACCCCGAGGCGATCGCGATCGCCTCGGCGCGCCTGGCCTGATGTTCGAGCGCCAGCGGGCCGTGCTCGCAACTCCGCGCGTCAAGCCGATCATGGCCGCGGCGCTGACGGGTCGCCTGCCCTTCGGCATGGCGGCGCTCGGCATCATCCTGCTGCTGCGCGCCGACGGCCGCTCTTACGCGCTCGCCGGCCTCGTCGACGGTGCCTATGCGGTTGGCGTCGGGCTTGCGCAGCCGGTGCTCGGTCGCGCGATCGACCGCTTCGGCCTGCGAGCGGTCCTCGGTCCGGTCGCGGGCGCCTTCGTCATCGCCGCTGGGGCGCTGGCGCAGGCCGGATCCCACGGCGCCGCGATCGGGGCGCTGATCCCGCTCGGGCTTGCGGCCGGCATGACGATGCCGCCGCTCGGTGCCGCGATGCGCGCCCTCTGGCCGACCCTCGTCGCGGGCGAGCTGCGCGGCAGCGCCTACTCGATCGAGGCTGTGACGCAGGAGCTCGCGTTCATGCTCGGGCCGCCGCTCGTCGCTGGGCTCGCCACAGCGCTCAGCCCGCGGCTCGCGCTGTTCGCGCTCGCGTTGCTCGCCGCCGGCGGAACCGGCGCCTTCGTGCTCATCGTCCCGTCCGGCGCCAGGCGCACCCGCGTCGCCGGGGCGCGCGCGCTCGCCTCGGCGGATGCGCGGATCCTGCTCAGCCTGAGCGTCCTGCTCGGCGCGTCCTTCGGCGCCGCCGAGGTTGCGATGCCGGCCTTCGCGGAGCACCACGGGTCGCGCAACGTGGCCGGCCTGCTGCTGGCCGCGCTCGCGCTCGGCTCCGCTCTTGGCGGCCTGGCGTTCGGTACGCGCACGCATGATGCGAACGCGAAGCGCCGGCTCTGGATCGGACTCACGCTCTGCGGCCTCACGATCGCCCCGCTCTACCTTGCGAACTCTGACCTCGCGATGGCCGGTCTCATGGTCCTCGCCGGCCTGCCGATCGCGCCGACCTTCGCGGCCCAGTACCTCCTGCTCGACAGCGTCGCCGTCCGCGGCGCCGCGACCGAGACGTTCGCCTGGAACTCGACCGCGATCTTTCTCGGCGCTTCGCTCGGCAACGCGCTCGGCGGCGGGCTGATCGCCGCCTCGAGCTATCGCGCGAGCCTTGCCCTCGCACTCGTCGCCGCGCTCGCGAGCGGCGCGCTCGCCAGAGCTAGGCTGCGGGCCCTCAGCTAGCCGCGCCGGCGCCGGCGCGCCCGGCCCTCAGCTGCTCGAAGCGCTTTTCCCAGTCGTTGTGGCGGCGCTTCGCGTCGCTGATGAACGGCGAGTAAGCGATCGCCCACAGCACGAGCCAGTTCAAGAGCCGCGCTGGCTGGCGTAGCGGGCGCACGAAGTCGACGAACAGGACGACGCGCGTCCCGTCCGTGTCGTTCCATGCCTCGTGCTCGTAGGTGTCGTCGAAGATCATCGAGCGCCCTTCGGCCCAGTGACGCGTCTGCGTGTCGACGCGGATCCCGCACTGCTCGGCCGGTTCGGGGATCAACAGGCCGAGGTGGTAGCGCATCACGCCCTTGTACGGGCCGCGATGCGGCGGGAGGTGCTTCCCCGGCGCGAGGATCGAGAAGAACGCGGTCTTCATTCCGGGGATCTGCCGACAGAGCTTCGCCGTCTGCGGGCAGCGCGCGATGTTCGCCTCCGCGGCGAACCCGTAGCCGTAGAGGAAGAACGTCTTCCAGCGGTCGTCGGTCGTCATCGTCGCCTGGTCGACCGAGATGTCCTGGAAGTTCGGCAGGTCCGCCTGGTCCTCGAGCACGGCGTCGAGCTCGGTCCGGATCTTCTGCCAGCTCGCCTCGAGTCCCGCCGCCCAGATGAACTCATCGACCTCGAAGAATGGCTTGTCGCCGACCAGCGACGAGCGCCCGAGCCAGCGCTCGAGCGGCTCCAAGGCTCGCTCGCCGAACGCGACCGTGAGCTCAACGACGCGATCTCTGAGCCCGGGCACGGCAGGCATGCTACAGAGCGCAAGGACGTGCCCCACGCGCACCGTCCCAAGTGTTCACGTGTGATGTTTCGGCCGGCAAAGCCGGCGAAAATCACGCGTGAATGACGGTGACCTTCACGGTCGATGTAACGCCATTGGCGTTGTTGACCGTGGCCGTGATCACGTGCGGTCCGGGCGCGAGGTACTTCGCGCCCTGCCAGTCGATCGAGCCGCTGAGGACGCCATGCGAGTAGCGAGCGTCGACCTTGTTGATGTACATGATCCGCTTGCCGTCGGAGGAGAGCTCGATCTGCCCGATCGCGTCGCCCGGCGCCTTGCCGTTGCGCCGCGCGGACACGGCGATCTGCAGCGGACCTTTGTAGTGCTCGCCGTTGTAGGGGTTGGACATGTGCAGCCGTGGGCCCGCGAAGTTGCCACAACCGCCCTTGAGCGTGTCGCCTCTTGCGGACTCCGTCGCGAACGCTGTGAACGACGGTTTCGGGCTGAGCCCGTAGCTCAGCAGGCCGTAGCGGTTGTAGAAGTTGTCGGGCTTGCCGAAGTCCGCCATGTCGAACCACATCGCCGCCGCGACGTACGAGTACTGCGGCTGAGCCAGGCAGTGGTAGGCCTCGCGCAGGTACTTCGCCTGCGTCCGGTCGCTCACCCCGCCCGCGCGCTTGCCCGCCGACGATCCCGCGCTGCAGGTTGCCTGCGTCGTCGACCAGCCGAGCTCGGTCATGTAGATCGGCTTTGCGCCGTCGCCGTTTGCGGCCATCACGTCGTGCACCGTGGTGAAGCCGAGGAACGACCAGCGGTTGATCTGGGTCGTGCCCGGGTTGTACGCGAAGGCGTAGGGGGACGTAATCGAACACGCGTCATCGGTGTGGACGCCGACGGCGTCAAAGGAGTGCCCGGCGCCCGCTTGGTAGAGCTGCTGCAGGTAGAGGTAATCGTTGGCCCCGAGGCCGCCGAGGATGACGGTCGCGTTCGGGTTCGCCGACTTGATCGCCGGGTATGCGGCTTCGAGCAGGCCCGCGTAATCAGCCGGTGTTCCGGACCAATTGCTCGGGCTGTCCTCTTCGTTCCAGATCTCGTAGGCCGTCACCGACGGCCCGAAAGCGTTGGCGACGTAGTTGGCGAACGCGCCGAACGCGTGGTCGTTGCTGGGCGGGCTCGCGGCACTCGCCCCGGCCCAGCTCGGCGTGTCGGCGAGGACCACGTCGATCTTGGTCCCGCTCGGGAGCGCCGCGAAGAACGCCTTCGCGTTCTCGATCAGCGCGGTGTCATAGGTTCCGGCTGCGGGCTCGACCTCGTTCCACTGAACGAAGACGCGAATCCACGTTGGGTGCAGGCGATCGATGACGGACTGGATGTGGGCGTTCTGACCCGGCAGGCCGAACGTGACGTTCAATCCGTCCTGGGCGGCGCCGGCGCTGCCAACCAGTGCCGCCAAGCACGTGCCGGCGACCGCTAGCAGCGCCGCGACGGCGCGAAATGGTTTGCGGGCGTGCCTCATCTGCCGTCTTACATCTCGGCTCGTGTGCGCAAGCACCTTAAGAACGGACGCCGCGGGTAATACAAACGGCCGCGACCGCCGTTCCGCACGCGGCTGCTCTTTCATGGCGCCGCGGCGCGTCAGTCTACATAAAACGGCTACGGCTACACAGCTGCGGCGGCGTGCTGCGCGGCTTCGACCAGCGCACGGACCCCGGCCTCGTCGCCGGCTCGCAGCAGGCCGATCGGATCGGGCTCGCCGTTCACGATCGCCTCGAAGAAGTCCCGCCGGCGCTGGAAGCTCGGCAGCGTCGCCTTTGCCCAGCCGCGCGCCTCGTTGAGAATCATCGCCAGCTCGGCGTACTCCTCGCCGAAGAGCTCCGCGATCTCACGCTTCATCCGCTTCGCGAGCGCCGGCGAAGCGCCGGCGGTTGAAATCGCGATCGCGAGCGGCCCGCTGCGGACCACGGCGGGGAGGATGAAGTTGCACAGAGGCGGCACGTCGACGACGTTGACGAGCATCGCGCGCGACTCGGCATCGTGTGAGACGTCGATGTTCACCTCGCTGTCGCCTGTGGCGGCGATCACGAGGAACATGCCGTCGAGGTCGTCGCGACTGTAGCCGCGCGCCTCCCACTCGATCGATCCCTCGACCGCCAGCGCTTCGAGCGCCGGGTGCGCTTCCGGCGCGACAAGGGTGACGGCTGCGCCACACGCGAGCAGTCCCTCGACTTTCTCGAGCCCGACCTCGCCGCCACCCACGACAAGACAGCGACGCCCCGCGAGGCGCAGGCACGCCATGTAGAACGGGACCGCGAGCATGTCGCGCACGCACGACTGGTCGCAGATTCCGCGGCGGAGTTGGCAGACGCACGGCTTGCCCGCATATGCCTGTGCCGGCATTCCGACAGCGTAGCTGTGCCGGTTGGCTCGCTAGCGCCGACCGCGCAGCGCGCGGGCCGCGACGCGCGCGAGTGGCGCCGCGCCGCTGCGCAGCGCGCGCTCACGGTCGCCGGCGCGGGTCCCGTGCAGCGCTACAAGAGCGCCGAGCGCACGCGAGCTCGTCGCGTCGTACGGGTAGCGCCACGCCGCGCGCGCCCCGTCCGGATCCCACGTGATGAGCTTGCCCGATACGCAGGCTGCGACGGCAGTTGCGGCGTCGCGCGGCAGGACCGGTCCGACGACGTGGTCGTTGCACCAGACGACGCCGGCTCGCAGCTCGCGCGCGATCCGCGCAGCATGGCGGCGGTCCGCGCTCCAGACCGACGCGCCCCGGGCGACCGGCACCGACGCCTCGAGCGCCACCGCCTCGATCGCGCTCTCGACGGCCACGACGCCGATAATCGGCCCTTGCACGCCCGACAGCGGTGCGAGCTGCTCGGCGCTCCCGCTCAGGACGGTGGGCGCCTGGAAGGCGCCTGCCAGGCCCTCCACGGTCACGGCCTGCCCGCAGTGCATCCGGGCGCCGAGCGCGAGCGCAGCCAACACGGCTTCCTCCATGCGTCCGTGCCGCGCAGCGCTCGCGAGCGGTCCGAGCTGCGTCTGAGGGCGCGCCGGATCGCCGGGCGTCAAGTGCTGCGCCGCGGGCACGAGGCGGGCAAGGAAGGGGTCGCGGACATGGCGCTCGACGTAGCAGCGCGCGAGCTTTCCCTGCAGCTGGCCCGCTCCGGCGCAAGCGGCCCACAAGGCGCCGGCGGCGGCGGCGTCGAGGTCGGAATCTGCCAACACGATCATCGCTTCGCTCGCCGCGATCTCGAGCGTCGCGCCCGCGCCGCGCGCGGCACAGGCGGCAGCGACATTCGCGCCGGCGGCTTGGCTGCCGCTGAAGAGCACGTGCGCGACGGCGGGCTCGCGAGCAAGCGCGCTACCCAGCTCCTCGCCACCATGCACGACGGCGACGAGGCCTTCCGGCAGTCCGGCTCGCGCGAGTGCATGGGCGAGCGCCTCCGCAGCCTGGCTCCCACCCAGGGCTGGCTTGAGCAAGGCTCCGTTGCCGCCGAGCAGCGCACCTGCCACGTGTGCGGCCGGCATTGCAAACGTCGAGCTCTCGGCTGAGAGGACCGCGATCACCCCGCGCGGCGTGTGCCCGGCGCTCGCGCGCTTGAGCGGATGCAGCGTGCGGGGAAGGGTGATCGCCCGCGCGCTCAGCAGCCGCCGCGCGTTCGTTGCGAGCCACTGCAGCGTGTCGATCGCCGCGAGCACCTCGAACGCCTCGATCTCGACGCGGGGCCGGCCGGACTCCGCGATGATCAACTCGACGAGTTCGTCGAAGTCGTCGATCACCGCCTGCGCCGCGCGCTCGAGGTAGCGCGCGCGGTCGGCGACGCGAAGCTGAGCCCAGAGGGGTGTCACGGCGGCGACCCCGGCGACGGCGGTCGCAGCTGCCGCGGGCGGCGTCGCCGCGACGGCGCCGATCGTCTCGAGTGTCGCCGGGTTGCGCGCCTCGATCATTGCCGCGGATCATCGCGCCCGCGCGCAGCACGCACGCGTTCAAGCGCCTGCGCGAGCCTGCCCTCCGCATCATCGGGTGCGAAGAAGCGCGCGCGCTCGAGTCCGGAAGGCATGAGCTCCTGGGGACTCACGTGTCCGGGGTGGGAGTGCGGATAGTCGTAGCCGCGCCCGCCGGGTCGCAGGTAGGCCGGCGGGCGCTGCGCGCCGCGCTCTGAGATCTCCTCGCGCGCGGCGCCGAGCGCGCTGCCGGCCGCGTTCGACTTCGGTGCGAGCGCGAGGTAGATCGCGGCCTGGGCGAGCGCGTATGTGCATTCCGGCAGCCCCACGAGCTCGACCGCCTGCGCCGCGGCGACCGCCAGCGGGAGCGCGGCCGGGTCGGCGTTCCCGACGTCCTCAGACGCGAAGATCACCATTCGCCGGGCGATGAAACGCGGATCCTCGCCGCCTTCGAGCATCGTCGCGAGGTAGTACAGCGAAGCGTCGACATCGCTTCCCCGCGTCGCCTTGATCCAGGCCGAGATCGTCTCGTAGTGGCGGTCGGCGGCGGCGTCGTAACGCACGAGGGCGCTCGCGATCGCTGCGCCGGCGCGCTCGGCGTCGATCTCGCCACCAGTCGTCGCCGCCAGCTCGAGCGCGCCGAGGGCGACCCGCGCGTCGCCGCCGCTGCGCTGCGCGATCAGCCCCGCACCAGCGTCGGTCAGCGTCGCTTCGCCGAGCTCGCCGCGCTCGACCGCTCGGCGCAGCAGCACCTCGATCTCCCGCGGCGCCAGCGGCTCCATCACATACATGCGAAGCCTCGACAGCAGAGCCGTCGAGACCTCGTGGCGCGGGTTCTCGGTGCTCGCTCCGATCAGGACGATCGTGCCCTCCTCCACGGCGCGCAGCAGCGCATCCTGCTGCGGGCGGTTGAAGCGATGGATCTCGTCGAGAAAGAACACCGTCGGGCCCGCCCGGTGGCGGGCGCGCTCGATCACGGCACGCACCTCGGCGAGCCCCGCCTCGATCGCGCTGTGCTCCTCGAACGCGGCGCCGCTGGCGTTCGCGATGATCCGCGCAAGCGTCGTCTTCCCGGTGCCCGGTGGTCCGTAGAGAATCATCGAGTGCGGCTGGCCTGCCTCGATCGCGGTGCGCAATGGCGAGCCAGGCGCGAGCAACGAGCGCTGCCCGACCAGCTCGTCAAGGACGCGGGGACGCATTCGTAACGCGAGCGGCTGGTGGCGCCCGCCCGCGTCAGGCTCGTCGAAGAGGCGCTCCATCACCCGTTCGGGCACAGGCGCGTCGTGTGTGCGGCGCCAAAGCAGGCGTAGCGGTTGCGCGCGAAGTCGCCGGTGTGGGGCGCGAGCCGCCAGCCGCCGATCACGTGACGTAGTCCGCCCACCGCCGGTCCGCTCATGATCAGGCAGATCTGCGTACGCGCGCCCGGGCGCCCCGGCGATGAGTTGGCGCACGAGATGTCGATCGGCTCGTTGAAGACGAGGCGCCCGGCTGACACGTTGTAATAGTCGCGGCCCGTGTAGTGGCGCCAGGTCTGCTGGTCGGCGACGAGCACGCCGGCGTCCTGGACCGTCCAGAAGATGTCGTTGAAGGCGACGACCGCCAGCAGGACGGCCGCCGCAAGAAGGACGGCGGTCTCGATCCGCCGCAGGAGCCGGTTCTCGACCTCGCGCTCGCGCGGGCGCAGCCCGGGTGGAAGCTTGGCAAGCAGCTCGTTCACGGCACCGGTCCGTACAGTGGCGATGTCTGGTGGATGACCCAGATCGTCTGGATCACGAGCGTCGCGGTCAGCAGCCGCCTGTCGCGCGTGATCACGGCAAGCGGCAGTGGCCAGACCGTGTACCAGGGCATCAACCACGTCGTGGTCACGGCGATCGCGAGCATCGCCCAGCCGGACGCCGCGATCCAGTCGTACCCGCGCCAGGTCCGCCACAGGAGGTAGGCCAGCGCGAGGACGAGCGCGATCGTCAACAGCGTGTGGTCGATCGGGTAGACGCCGGGCTTGCCGAGCAGATGCGAGAGTTGGCTGGCGAAGCTGTAGGAGGAGACGAGCGCGCCCTCGCGCCGCAGGCCTTCGAAGATGTTGACCGCCGAGCTTCCCCACAGCGCATACCCCACCGCGAGCCCGGTGGCGAGTGCTGCGACGGCGCCGATAATCGGCGCGAGGCGCCGCTTGGAGGCGATGAGGAACGGCAGCATCACGCCGAGCGTCGCCTTGACCAGCGCTCCGGCGACAATCGTCGCGGCGCCGCCCGCTTCGCGTCCGGCGCTCGCCGGGCTGCTCACCAGCAGCGCGACGCCGGCCAGCATGAACGCCATCATCAGCAGGTCGTTGTGCGATCCGCCGAGCGTGTAGAGCGTGTAGAGGGGGTTCGCGCCGACGACGATGATCGCGAGCACGGGGTCGAATCCGCGGACGCGCGCGCAGCGCCATGTCAGCCAGAGCACGGCGGCACTCTCGATCAGACCCTCGAGCTTGAGGATCCAGATCCCCCCGTCGAGGCTGACGAGCCCCGCCGGCAGCGTCACGAGTGTGAACACCACTCCGTAGGGACTGGGCCATCGAACCCAGTCGGGGCTCACGAAGTGGTAGCCGGCGAAGGTCGGCAGCGCCGCGGGCCCATGGATGTACGGGTTGATCCCGTTGACCGCCTCGTGTGCGTAGGCGACGTTCGTGAAGAGGTCGGTTGCGAGCAGCACCGGGCCGGCGAACAGGATCAGCTGCAACGCGGCAACGAACGCGACCGCCCAGCGCGCGGGTAGGAGCCCGGGCCGCCTGTGCGCGAGCGCTGCAAGCGCCCCGTAGGCGGCGAAGCTGATCAGCAAAGTCGGCAGGAACTGGTCGTAGCCGAGGCGGGTCCCGATCCCGGCGAGCCAGCTGTCGAAGGCCGGCTGCGCGGGAACCATCGGCGAGAAGCCCTCGGCGGCGTCGAGCACCACCTCCGCGGCGCCAGCGACCAGAACGAGGGCGAGCAGCGCGGCCAGGCCGGCGGCCAGGCGCTCTGACCCGAGCCGCTCGAGCGAGCCGTGCTCGGTTTCGACGTCGGCGCTTGCGGTGGCGGAGCTCACGTTGCGACCTGGGCTACGGCCAGCCCGAGTATGACGATGTCGGCCGCCACGCCATCCAGGCGCGTGACACCCGGAAGCAACCCCCAGCGCGCGAAGCCGGCCCGTTCGAACAGCGCGACACTCGCTTCGTTGTGGCCGAACACCACGGCAACGAGCCGCTCGAGCCCGAGTGAGGGGGCTCGATCGATGGCGTGGGCGAGCAGCGTTCGCGCGTAGCCCTTGCGCCGCTGCGCGAGATCGACGTAGACGCTGACCTCGGCAGTGACGGAGTACGCGGCGCGCTCCTTGTAGTTCTCGAGGCTCAACCACGCAACCACCCGACCGCCTTCGTCGAGCACCCAGCAAGGCCGCCGCTTGGGGTCGTGGCGCGCGAGCCAGGAACGACGCGAGACCACGCTGACCGGCTCGAGGTCCGCGGTCGACTGGCGCGTGGGGATCGTCGCGTTGTAGATCGCGACGATCGCCGGCAGGTCGGCGGTGCTGGCGAGACGGATCTTCGCGCTCAAGGTCGTACAAGTTACGTTCCGCGGCGCCGCCGCCGCCGCGTGACGCCTCGTAGGATGAGCGCATGGACACCACCGGCACCGACTCGGTCGAGCTGCTCCAGCGTCTGATCCGCTTCAACACGGTCAACCCGCCCGGCGACGAGCGCCCGGCGCAGGAGCTGCTGGCCGGCGTGCTGAGCAGCGCCGGCTTCGATTGCGAGCTGCTCGGGCGCACGCCCGAGCGTCCGAACCTCGTTGCCCGCCTCGACGGCGACGCTGAAGGCCCAACGCTGTGCCTGCTCTCACACGTCGACACCGTGCTCGCGACAGCGAGCGAGTGGACGCATGACCCTTGGTCGGGCGCGCTTGCCGACGGCTTTGTATGGGGGCGTGGCGCGCTCGACATGAAAAGCCAGACGGCGGCCGAGGTCGCGGCGACATGCAGCCTTGCTCGCGGCGGTTGGCGCCCGGCGCACGGCACGCTCCTCGTGGTCGTTCTCGTCGACGAGGAGACCGGCGGCGCCGAGGGCGCGCAGTGGTTGACCCGGACATACCCCGACAAGGTGCGCTGCGACTACCTCGTCAACGAGGGCGGTGGGGGCATCATCGACTACGGCGAGCGCCGCCTCGTCTGCCTCGGCTGTGGCGAGAAGGGGATCTTTCGCTTCGCCCTGCACACCGACGGCGTTGCGGCCCACGCGTCGATGCCGCGCCTCGGCGACAACGCCCTCATCAAGCTCGCGCCGCTGTTGATGAAGCTAGCCGCCCGCCAGCCGTCCTATGCGCTCACCGACCACCCGCGTGCCTTCCTCGAGGCCGTCGGCGCCCTCGCGGACGGTGACGCGGCGGCGGCGATCGCGCGCGTGGGCGCGATCGACCCGCGGCTCGTCGCGATCGTCGAACCGATGCTCGGCGTCTCGTTCGCGCCGACGAAGGCATTCGGCTCGGACAAGATCAACGTGATTCCCTCGCACGCCCGTCTCCAGGTCGACTGCCGCGTCCCGCCCGGAATGGGCCGCACCGAGGTGCTCGCGGCGATCGACGAGGTGCTCGGCCAGGACGGGTATCGCCTGGAGTGGACAGAGGAGGTGGCAGGCAGCGGTACTCCATTCGACGCGGAGCTCGCGAAATGGATCCGTGGCTGGGTGGCTGAGCACGATCCGCCAGCAACCGTCGTGCCCACGATCCTGCCCGGTTTCACCGACTCGACGACGTTCCGCGCCGCGTTCCCCGACTGCCAGGCGTACGGCTTCTTCCCGCACCGCGTCCGCACGCAGTTCGAGACCGACCCGCTTGTGCACAGCGCCGACGAGCGGATCGACGTGCGCGATCTCGACTACGCCACGAGCTTCTTCGCGGACCTCGCGCGCGGCCTGCTCGGCTAGCCGGCAATAGACTTGGAACGATGTTCGAGCGGATCGACCACGTCGGTATCGCGGTGAGCGAGCTCGACCCGGCGCTTGACCTCTACAGCTCCCGGTTCGACTGCGAAGTCGTGCACCGCGAGGTGCTTGAGCACCAGTCCGTCGAGGCGGCGGTCCTCGCCGCCGGCGAGGACCGCCTCGAGCTCCTCGCGCCGCTCGCGGCCGGCACCGCCCTGACGCGCTTTCTCGACCGCCGCGGGCCGTCCGTACACCACGTGGCCTACGCGGTCGCCGACATCGATGCGGCGATCGCCGTGCTGCGCGAGCGGGGGGTCGAGATGATCGACGACGTCGCACGACCGGGGATCGATGGCTCACGCGTCGCCTTCGTCCATCCCAAGAGCTCGCTCGGCGTTCTTACCGAGCTGGTCGAGCACCCGGAGCGATGACTCGCTTCGAGCGCGTCTCCGTCGGCTTCGCGGGCGGTCAGGTCCTCTCGGCGCGCGTGGCGCCGGCTGAGCTCGACGCGCTGCGCAAGGCACTCGGCGGCGGCGGGCGCTGGCACGTGCTCGTCTGCGAGGACGGCATCGTCCAGCTCGACCTCGCACAGGTCGCCTACATCCGTGTCGACTCGGATGAGCCCCGCGTCGGCTTCGGCGCCTGACCCGCTTGGCGACGCGACCGGCAAGCGTGCCGGGCGGTCGCTGACGGGGGAGCTCGAGCGGCTCGACCTCGGGCTGCTGCGCGCGGCTCGCGGCCTCGCCGATCAGCCCGCCCGCGACAGGGCGGTAGCGACCTTCTCCGGGCTCGGTCAGTACGCCGCGATCTGGCTCGCCCTCGGCGGCGCGGCGAGCGTGCTGGCGCCAACGGAGCGACGTCGGCGCTGGCGCGCGGCCACGGCGACGGTTGCCGGCGGCTACGTGCTGAACACGGCAATCAAGTTCGCCGTGCGCCGGCGTCGCCCCGAGCTGGCCGACCTGCCGCCGCTGACGCGCACGCCGACGCGACTGAGCTTCCCGAGCGCGCATGCCACCACCGGCTTTGCTGCCGCGACCGCTTTCGCGCGCGCCGGGGCGCCGCCCGCACCGCTCTACGCGCTCGCGACGGCGCTCGCCGTCACGCGCCTCTATCTCGGCGTCCACTATCCCTCGGACGTCCTCGCAGGTGTGGTGCTCGGCACGGCGCTCGGCGCACTCGCGCCGCTTGGGTCCGGGCCCTCGTGAAGGTCGGCATCGTCGGCCTGCCGAACGCGGGCAAGTCCACGCTCTTCAACGCGCTGACGCAGGCCGGCGCCGAGGCCGCGAACTACCCGTTCACGACGATCGAGCCGAATGTCGCGATCGTCCCGATCCGTGACGATCGCCTCGAGCAGGTTGCGGCGATCGTCGGCGCAAGCGAGCTCGTGTTCGACACGATTTCCTTCCAGGACATCGCCGGGCTGGTCGCGGGCGCGCATCGCGGCGAGGGGCTTGGCAACCGCTTCCTCGGCCACATTCGCGAGACCGACGCGATCCTCCATGTCGTCCGCGCGCACAGCGATGAGCGCGTCGTCCACCCCGAGGGGCGCGTCGATCCGTTACACGACATCGAGACGATCGAGACGGAGCTCATCCTCGCCGATCTGGAGCAGGCTGAGCGCCGGCTCGATCGCGTGGTGCGCACCGCGCGGGGCGGTGAGCGCCAGGCGATCGCCGAACAGGCCTGGCTCGAGCAGCTGATCGCGGCGCTCCAAGCGGGGAAGCCCGCCCGCAGCGTTCCCGTTCCGCCCGAGGCCGGCGACGCGCTGCGCTCTCTCGGGCCGATCACCGCGAAGCCGACGCTGTTCGTCGCGAACGTCGACGAGGACGTCGCCGAGGTGCCCGCCGCCGTCGCCGCGCACGCCGCCGCAAGCGCCGCCGCCGCGGTGGCGATCTCGGCGCGCGTCGAGTCCGAGCTGGGCGAGCTCGAGCCCGAGGATGCCGCCGCCCTGCGGGCCGAGCTCGGCGTCGCCGAATCGGGTCTGGAGCGCGTCACGCGGGCAGCGTTCGAGCTGCTCGACCAGATCGCCTTCTTCACCGCAGGCGAGGCCAAGCCCGCCCAGTCATGGCATCTGCGCCGCGGTCTCACGGCCTGGCACGCGGCCGGCGAGATCCACTCCGACATCCAGCGCGGCTTCGTCCGCGCCGAAGTCGTCGACTGGCGCGAGCTCGTCGACGGCGGCGGCTACGCGGGCGCACGCGAGCGCGGCGTGCTGCGGCTCGAGGGCCGCGACTACCCGATGCGCGACGGCGACGTGCTGACCGTCAAGTTCACCCCCTGACCCGCGCTCGCATGCGGTTCAGCTGCTAGGACTCATGCATGGCAGCGAAGCGGCCCGACCTCCGCACAACCCCCTACCTCGATGCGATCAGCGAATACGCGGCGCGCGATCCGGCGCGCCTGCACGTCCCGGGACACAAGGGCGGGCCGGGAGCCGACGGCGAGCTGGCCCGCGTCATCGGCGTCGATGCGCTGCGCCACGACATTCCAGCCCTGACCTGGGGGATCGACGTCGGACCGCTGCCGACTGCCTTCGAGCAGGCGCAAGTGCTCGCGGCGCAGGCGTGGGGCGCGCGCCGGACGTGGTTTCTCGTCAACGGCGCGTCCCAGGGGAACGTGACCGCGGCGATGACGCTCGCGCACCGCGGCGCCGAGGTCGTGGTCCAGCGCAACGCGCACTCGAGCACGATCGACGGGCTGATCCTCTCCGGGCTGCGGCCGACGTTCGTCGCGCCCGAGCTCGACGCTGAGCTTGGCATCGCCCACTGCCTGACCATCGAGACGCTCGACCTTGCGCTCGCTGCAACGCCTGGCGCGGCCGGCGCCTGGATCGTCAGCCCGACGTACTTCGGCGCCGCCGCGGACGTCCGGTCGCTCGCCGAGGTTGCCCACTCGCACGGAGTCCCGCTGATCGTCGATGAAGCATGGGGCGCGCACCTGGCATTTCACGCGGCGCTGCCCGAGGATGCGCTCGCGGCGGGCGCCGATCTCGTCATCTCGAGCACCCACAAGCTCGTCGGGAGCCTCACCCAGTCGGCGATGCTGCATCTCGGGACGGCGAGCCTCCTCGACGCAGAGATCGTCGACCGTTGCGTAACGCTGACCGAATCGACGAGTCCGAACTCGCTGTTCTTCGCATCGCTGGACGCCGCGCGGCGCCTCGCAGTCACGCGGGGGAGCGAGCTGATCGAGGAGACGTTGCGCGCACTCGTCGGCGCCCGGGCGCAGATCCGGCAGATCCCGGGTCTCGACGTGCTCGACGAGCGGTTCGTCGGCCGCGCCGGAGTCGTCGCGTACGACCCGCTGCGACTGGCCGTCGACGTGCGCGGCCTGAATGCCGACGGCTACGAAGTCGCACGGCTGCTGCGTGAGCGCTCCGACATCAACCTCGAGCTGGCCGGCCAGAACGTGATCGTCGGGGTCTTCGGGATCGCGGGCCCGGCGGCGCCGCTCGCCGAGCGCTTTGTCCTTTCGCTGCGCGACGCCGCAGCCGAGATCGGCCCTGCGACCGAGCATGCCGCCGAGCGCTTCGCGCCCCCGCCGCCGTGGGGGGAGCTCGTCCTCACGCCTCGCGAGGCCTTCCTCGGTCCGCAGGAGGTCGTTCCTTCGGGGCGGGCCGCCGGACGCGTCGCCGCCGAATCGCTCGCCGCCTACCCACCGGGGATCCCGAACGTGCTCCCCGGAGAGCGCCTCACGGCGGAGACGCTCGCCTACATCGCCCGCACGCTCGAGCTCGGCGGCAGCGTCCGCGGCGCGAGTGACCGGCGGCTGCGAACGATCCGCGTCGCGGTTCGCTAGTTCGACTCGAGGCGCTTGGCGAGGGCAGTCATCCCGAGCTCGCGCGCCGCTGCCGCGCCCGCGGGACGGTCCGTGGGCGCGTCAGGCGGACGCTCGAGGGCGACGTCCTGGAGCGTGGCGATCTCGCGGAAGGCGCGCAGCTCGCCGGCCTGGGCGCGCAGGGCGAGGCTCAGCCGCGGAGCAAGTCGTCCCGCGGCCGCTGCGCTGAGCACGCCGTCGAGGTCGCGATGCTCGCGCAGCAGCGCCGCCGCGGTCTTGGCACCGATCCCCTTCGCGCCGGGTAGACCGTCGCTCGGGTCGCCGCGAAGGGCGATCAAGTCGGGCACCTGCGACGGGTCGATTCCGTAGCGCTCGCGCACCTCGCGGGGCCCGAGCGTTGCGGGCGCGCCGCCGGGACGGAACGCAACGACCGAAGTTCGCTCGTCGACCGCCTGGTACAGGTCCCGATCCGCGGTCGCGATCAGCGTGCGCCCGCCTGCCCCGGCCTCGAGCCGCGCGTAGGACCACAGCAGGTCGTCGGCCTCGAGCTCGTCGTGTACCGCGACCGTCCAGCCGAAAGCGGCGAGGAGCGCGTCTGCGCGCGTCCACTGCGCCCGCAGCTCGTCGGGCATCGGCTCGCGCTGCGCGTGGTAGCCGGCGTACAGCTCGCGCCGGTAGACCGCGTCCTCCGCGCCAAGGCAGCAGGCGACCGCGCGCGGGGCGAACGCGTCGACGAGCGCGAGCGTCGTGTTGACGGTGCCGAGGAGTGCACCGACCGGCATTCCATCGCGGCCTTTGACTGAGCGCGGGATCGCGTAGAAGGACCGGTAGAGCAGCCACGGGATGTCGAGTGTGAGGAGCGGCCCGCTCACGTGCTGCCCGTCTGGCTGCTCGCGCCGGTTGACTCGCTCGCGCCGGTCGGCCCGCTAGCGCCCTGCGGCGGCGTAGCAGCGCACGCGCTGTCCCAACCGCTCTGCGGGTCGCCGGCGGCGTCGGTGATCGCAAAGCAGTCCCACGTGCTCGGCAGGTGCAGAGCGGCGGCCAGCTGCTCGCCGGTCACAGTCGTCGTGCCGGCGCTGCCGACGAGTTGCGCGGCGACGATTCGCGGCGAGACGCCGCGCTGTGTGACGGTAATTGCCTCGAGCGTGCCATCGAGGAGCTTGCCGAGGTCCGCCTTCGCCTTCGCGAGCGTGAGCTTGATCGGCCCGAAGCGGTCGACGTCATAGGGGTCGCTCACCGCCACGAGCCACGGCTCGGGTGTCGACCCCGGGAAGGCGTTTTGTACGTCCTCGGTCTCACCGCCCGAGCTCGCGAAGTAGTAGGTCGTCACGGGCGTGCCGCCGTAGGTCACGACTTGGCCGGCGGTCGCGCTGATCGCCGCGTCGGTGCTCGGCGTCCGCGCGCCGACTCCCTCGTAGGCCTGCGAGCGCGTGTCGCCGTAGAGGTCGAACTCGCTGCCCACCCGCGTTGTGAGCGCGTAGCTGCGCGCCGCGATCGCCTGGGCCTCGAGCTCGGCCGGCTGCCAGCTCGGCGAGCTCTCGACTGGCACGACCCCCTCGAGGTAGTCCTCGAGCCCGACGACGTCCACCGCGTCGATCCGTGCGCCCCGCCGCACGAGCTCGAGCGAGCCGTCGAAGCGCCCGTCGTGGACACCGCCGCCCGACTCGCCCGCGAGCATGAACGGCGTCCGGCTCGTGATCGTCACCTGACTTCCCGTAATCAGAGTGCGGTGGCTTTGCCGCGCGTAGATCGCGATCGCCCGCGCCCCGGCGGGCCGTGCGAGGTAGCTGCCACCCCGCAGCGCGACGCTGCCGGCGCGAACGTCCTGAACGGCAGCGAATGCGATGCTGCGCTTCCCGCCCTCGAGCAGGACGGTCACGGTGGGCGAGGCGGGGAGCGTTCCGATCGCCGTGCCCGTGTAGTAGTAGGCGAGGATCTGCTGGTAACTGTAGCCGTGCTCGGCGAGGCCTTCTGCTCCCACCTGGCTCATACCGACGCCATGTCCATCGCCGGCGCCGTCGATGACGAGCGCCGGCGCCCCCTCGGCCGTGCTCGTGCCGAGGAGTAGGCTGGCAATACAGGCGGCCGTTGCCGGTGCGCGCGACCACACAGGAACCACAAGGTAGCCAATGAGCCAGCCCGCAAAGCTCGGATCGGCCGGTGAGGACGCGGTCCTGGCGGCGGTCCCGAAGGAGCTTTTCATCGGCGGCGATTGGCGCGAGGCCGAGGGTGGGGGGCGCTTCCCGGTCGAGGATCCCGCGACGGGCGAGGCCCTCTGCGTGGTCGCCGATGCCACTGGCGCGGACGCGCGAGCGGCACTGGCGGCGGCGAGTGAAGCACAGGCGGAGTGGGCCTCGCACCCGCCGCGCGAGCGCGGCGAGATCCTGCGCCGAGCGTTCGATCTGATCGCGAGCCGGCTCGACGAGCTGGCGCTCCTGATGACGCTCGAGATGGGCAAGTCCGTTGCCGAGTCGCGCGCCGAGATCGCCTACGCGAACGAGTTCCTGCGTTGGTTCAGCGAGGAGGCGGTGCGGATCGACGGGCGCTACTCGGTCAGCCCGAACGGCGCCGGCCGTCTGATCACGATGCGCCAGCCGGTCGGCCCGTGCCTGTTGATCACCCCGTGGAACTTCCCGCTGGCTATGGGCACACGCAAGGTCGGCCCCGCGATCGCAGCGGGCTGCACGATGGTCGTCAAGCCTGCGATGCAGACGCCGCTGTCGATGCTCGCGTTCGCGGCGATCCTCGCCGAGGCGGGCCTGCCTGCGGGGGTGCTCAACGTGATCACGACCTCCCATTCGGGCGAGGTGATGGATCCGCTGTTCGACGACGAGCGTCTGCGCAAGCTTTCCTTCACCGGGTCGACCGAGGTCGGCCGCCGCCTCGCGGCGCGCGCGATGGACCGGGTGCTGCGCGTCTCGATGGAGCTCGGCGGCAACGCGCCGTTCATCGTTTTCGCCGACGCCGACCTCGACGCAGCGGTCGACGGCGCGATGATCGCGAAGCTGCGCAACGTCGGCGAGGCCTGCACCGCAGCCAATCGCTTTCACGTTGCGGCGCCGCTCGCCGAGCAGTTCGCGGAGCGCCTGGCGGCGCGCATGCAGGGGCTGCGGCTGGGGCGAGGGACCGAGCCCGACGTCGATCTCGGCCCGCTGATCAATGCAACGCAGCGCGAGAAGGTTCACGAGCTCGTGCTCGACGCGACCGCTCGCGGCGCCCGGCTACTCACCGGCGGTGAGCTACCTGACGGGCGCGGCTACTTCTACCCGCCAACGGTCCTCAGCGACGTGCCGGCCGACAGCCGCTTGCTCACCGAGGAGATCTTTGGCCCCGTGGCCCCGATCGTTGCCTTCGAGCGCGACGAGGAGGCCATCGCGGCGGCGAACGAAACGGAGTACGGCCTCGTCGCTTACATCTACACGCGCCAGCTCGACCGCGCTCTGCGCGTCGCCGAGGCACTCGAGTCGGGCATGATCGGGCTCAACCAGGGCATGGTCTCCAATCCCGCGGCGCCGTTCGGCGGCGTCAAGCAGTCCGGCTTTGGCCGCGAAGGCGGCCACGAGGGCATGCAGGAGTATCTCGCGACGAAGTACGTCGCCCTGGCGCTCTAGCGGGGGTAGGAAGGGGGAGGCCCTGGACTGGCGGGAACGCGCACGCCGCCTTCCGGACGCCGGCTAGAGCGGCAGGGGAGAGCAGATAGTCTCGTCGACCTCTCGGAGCTCAGCGCCAACCTGACGGGCAGCCTCGTACTGTCAATGCTCATAGGCCGCGGCTGGCCTGAGGGCGAGGCGCAGCACCTCCTGACAGCCATTGCCCGCGCGACCGACGCGGCGCTCCGCTGCTACGAAGACGCGCGCTTACGACTTGAGAGAGCGGCGCAGGAGCACGCCGTCATCGGGTATCTGCACGGCTGTGAAGACATGGCGATCGCGTTTATCGCGCTGCACCGGGCGATGCGGCTTGCCGACGCTCTCGTCGCCTCGCTAGAGACGACGGTGGACGAGTCGCATTTGCCGCCTGAGAATGGCCGCTCTCGCCTTCGGCGTATGAGGAACGCCATTGACCACAGAGACAAGCCGATCAAGCGCGGCGACGCCGGGATCGGCAAGACGCTTGCGCTGAACGTCCGCGAGCACGACAGCACGATCGACGATGACGAGGGCACTCTCACGCTAACCCACGTCGAGCTTGGAGATTCGATTCGCCGGCTGCACAGCCTTGTCGTTGACCTGACGAACCATCCGGAGCAGTGGACTCGCGTCGCGCGCTAATCGGGAAAGACCGACGCCCGTCACAGCCAAATTGAGATCGCCTCGGGACGCTCCGGGCAGAACTCGGGGAGAGTAGCCAGGACCTCCACCGCTTCCCCAGCGTCGCGCAGACGGGGCGGGTGTCCGCGAGGCGGCTCCTCCTCGCGCTAGGCGACCACGAAGCCGGGCGTGGGTGCCGTTGTCGCTCTCACGAGGACACAGGAGCCTGGCCGGCGACGATCAGCTCTCACTGCGACGGAGCGGCAAGCCAGCCCGTCGCGACTAGCGCGGCGGCGATCCGCTAGCGCCGCGGGCTCGGGGCCGGGGTCACGGGTGTTGCGGGGGTGGCAGCGACCGAGTGCGCTGCTCTGTGCCGGCGGTCCCGTACGGGTAGTCAGCTGGCGCCGGGTCGCTGGCCGCGTCGAGCGTTGTGCGCTCGTCGGCGGTGAGGTGCAGACCTGCCGTGCCGAGGTTCTCTTTGAGCTGTTCGAGCGTGCGCGCACCAAGGATGACCGAGCTGACCCCGGGACGGTCGACCAGCCAGGCCAGCGCCACCTGCGCCATGCTGACCGCGCGGTGGCCGGCGATCGAAGAGACAGCGTCGATGACCGCCCATGTGCGCTCGATGCTCGCGCGGCGATCGTAGGCTTCGACACCTCGATTCGGGTTCTCCCCTAGCCGGGTGGCACCCGAGGGACGGGTTTCGCGCGTGTACTTTCCGGTCAACCAGCCGCCGCCGAGCGGAGACCACGGCAGCAGCCCCAGGCCGTTGGCCAAGCACGCGGGCACGATTTCCCACTCGATCTCGCGAGCTAGCAGGTTGTACTGGGGCTGTAGCGTGATCGGCCGCACCAGCGAGCGAAGCTCGGCCACGCCGACGATCTGCTGTAGCTGCCAGCCCGTGTAGTTCGACAAGCCGACGTACGCGATATCCCCAGCGCGGACCGCATCGTCGAGAAAACTCAGCGTCTCCTCGGGCGGCGTGAGCGGATCGTGGGCATGCACCTGATACAGATCGACCGCGTCAACGCCCAGCCGCCGCAGCGACGCGTGCAGCGCCGCGCGCAGATGGCGACGCGACAATCCGACGTCGTTGGGAGCCGGACCTGTCCGAAAGCGGCCCTTGGTGGCCAGCACGACCCGGCTGCGGACCTCACCGCTTTGGCGCGCGAGCCACCGGCCGATGATCTCTTCGGAGACACCGCCGCTGTACACATCGGCGGTGTCGATCAAGTTCCCCCCCGCCTCGAAGAACGCGTCAAGCTGGCTGTGCGCGGTGACCTCGTCGCTCTCAGTCCCGAACGTCATCGTGCCTAGCGCCAGCGTCGACACGATGGCGCCACTACTCCCGAGCCTGCGGTACTCCATCCTCTACCTCCGTCTTGATCGTGATCGACCCGAGCCTACCCGCCAGCCTCCGGCAGCGCAGCGAGCAGGCCCCCTACTAGAGAGCGGGCGCGGGGGCGGCTTGCTGACGACGGGCAGGCGGCTACACGCACCGATACAGACCGCTGAGGATGCGATTCAGGCGGGGGACGTCAGCTAGCGCGCAAGAGGCCACGATCCATCCCCGCTGTCGCTTTCGCAGGCCATAGGAGGCACGCCACTCATAGCGTCGCCCGTTGTCGCCTCCGCGTGAGGCTGTCGCGTAAAGGGGGGTCTGTCCGGCGGGTTTAAGACGATCTGGGTATGCCCCAGAACTTCATTCAGGCGGGTCGTGAGCAGGTGTTTTTGATGCCTCCGAATATGCGGGATTGGTTGCCGGATGACCATCTGGCGTTGTTTGTGGTCGACGCGGTCGGGGTGATGAACCTCGCGTCGTTCTATCGCGCGTACCGCGGTTCGCCGTGCGCTGTTGGCTTGGTGCGGGTCCGTGACGGGCGCCCCGTTGACGAGCAACGGTGGCTGATCCGTCCGCCGGCCAAGGTCGACTACTTCGACGGCTTCAACATCGCCTTGCATGGCATTACGCCAGCGATGGTCGCGCATGCGCCGCGCTGGGACGAAGTGCTTCCGTCGCTCGTCAACTACATCGGCTGTGACGTCGTGGTTACGCACAATGCCGGTTTCGACATTGGCGTGATCCGCTATGCGTGCATACTCGACGAGATCGCCTGGCCGAGCATGCGCTTCCTCTGCACTCTCGTGCTCGCCCGCCGGGCGCTCAGACTTCCGTGCTACCGCCTGCCTTTCGTGACCGAGGCCCTCGGCTTCGAGCTGGCGCACCATCACGATCCGCTAGCTGACTCAATGGCCGTCGTGGACATTGTGCGTGGCTTGGCTATGCGTGAGGCCGTGGACGATCTTGACGGCCTCGCCGCCGCCCTGCACATCGTCATCGGACACATGAGCGAGGGCACCTACGCCGGCTCGATCTCAGGCGGGCTCGGCTTGATCCGTCCGAGCGTCAACCTGAGCGCCGATCCTCACGGTCATCTCTACGGGCGCGTCGTCGTATTCACCGGCGCTCTGATGTCCATGACTCGCCAGATCGCGTGGGAGGAATGCGCTCGCGTGGGCGCCACACCGGAGCGAGGAACGACGAAGCACACCAACGTTCTGGTAGTCGGCGACATCAACCCGGCAGTCCTGAGGCCCGGCTCGGACATCACCGGCAAGGCACGTAGGGCCTTCGAACTCCAAGCCCAAGGCCAAGACATCGAAGTCATGACTGAGGACGACTTCTTGCGCTGTCTCGACGGTAAGCCACTTGAAGAGGTCCTACGGGCCTAGCTGACGCGGCAGAGGGTCACGGGTGTGGGCGGTCGCAGTGGCGGACGGACGACCCCGTAGGGTCCTGCAATTCGGTCGTTGAGGAAGCGACCTCTCCGATGTCCCGAGTGCCCCTGCCACGCGCGAGCGGCACTTCGCCGCCGGTGCTAAGTTCGGGGTCGGCTTGGCAGCGGGACGGCGCATCCGGAAGGAGACTCTGCGGGTACTCCGGTCCGTACCAGCAGACAAGGCCGACGCGGGAACGCTCATCGATGAGGGAGTGCGCGGCCTGTTCACCGGCCAGACTGGTTCCCCGTCGCAGGTCGGCATCGCGTTGATGGGGACCGTGGGCGAGGTTATCAACGAAGTCCTCGGCAATCCCCATCAGCAGACGGTCACAGGCTCGGTGCTGTACGGCTGCTGGCTCCGGGAGTTCGCCGAGCGGGACATCGGCGCCGTGCCACCGTTTCCGCTCCCTCTAGGCCTGCCGCTCACGCCGAGCGGCCGCATCGACTATGACCGGTGGGGTGAAGACGACCCCGTACTAAGGCAGGTCAAGCTCGCGCTGATCGACAACGTCCGGAAATACGGCGGAAGCGACGAGGCCTTCGAATGGATGCCGATCGACGTGCTGAACGTGGTGTTTGCGTTGGCGGCATGGTGGGTCCACGAGAATGAATCGCCCCGAGGAGGCGCCGCCAAGGAGATGAATATCGAGGCAGTCGCGTCGTGCGTCCGCGCCGGCTACGGCGCGGGTTCGAGCTAGCGGTCGGCGAACCACTCCTGCCGTTCGGCCGCCACCTCGACGACGACGAACCAGCGGGATAGCCCGAGTCGAGGCGGCGGGCGATGGCCGTGGCTCGCTTTGTCGACTGGCCAAAGCTGCTCATGCGCGCTTGTACGGTGCATACCCCGGTGCAGTCCCCAGCGGCCAAAAGCCGGCCATTTGCAGGGATGTTTTAGCCCAGTATCGCCCACAACGGTCTGTGGTTCTTGGGAGTGGCTAGTCGCGTGACGGCCGGGACGGGTTCGTTAGCGCGCTGAGGAAGGTTTGGCGTCGTCATCGGATTTCGTAGGTGCCGTCGAGTCGGGCGCGTGCGATGACGTGTCCGGTCATGGCGTCGAGGGTGTCGGTGAGCGTGACCATGTCGGGCAGCTCGGGCCGGTAGTCCAGGGCGAAGAGTTGGAAGACGTAGGTGTGTGGTCCATGTGATCGGGGTGGTTTGGGGCCGGCCCAGCCGCCGCGGCCGAAGGGGCCTTTGCCGTGTTTGATTCCGGGGATCGGGCTGGGGTCGGCGAGGCCGTTTTCGGGGATGGCGTTGAGTGATGGGTCGATGCCGAGCGTGAGCGCGTGGGTGGCGGGCTTCTTCAGTGGGACGTCGGGGTCTTGGACGATGAGCACGAGCTCCCTGGTGCCGGCTGGTGGCGGTGTCCAGGCGAGGGCGGGTGAGATGTTGGCGGCGAAGATCTTGCCGCGGTGCCGTCGTGGGATCGGGGTGGCGTGGTCGAAGGCGGGGCTGGTGAGGGCGAAGCTCTCGGGTGCTTGCAGGTCGGGACGCGCCCAGGCGAGGGTGTGGTGTCCGGCGTGTCGGTTGCGCAATGCGCGGCCGATCGGGTTTGCCGGCATGGTCTTGGCTTCTTCGTTTATCGGGTGTTGGTCTGGAGCCGGGTGAGGATCTCACCGAGCCGGGCGACGTCATCGGGGTCCAGGTTGGTCAGTGCTGGTGGTGGCTCGCTGAGAATCGCGTGGCCACGCGCGGCCGCGTCGCGTCCGGCGTCGGTGAGGTGTACGAGCTTGCGGCGGTTGTCGTCGGGGTGGGGGGTGCGATGGACCAGGCCGCGTGCTTCGAGCATGTCGATGCCGACGGTCGCGGCTGGCGGGTCGATCGCGACGGCGCGTGCGATCTCTCGCAGGGTCATCGGACCGTCGGCGAGCTTGATCAGCACCTCGACCTTCCCAGGTCCGAGATCGAGGGCGGCGCGCAGGGCGCGCCGGCGGTCCTCTCCGGTGACGAACTCGTGCAGCGCGACCCATACGCGGGATGGGGTGTCTGGCAACGTGACTGGTCGGGTGCTCATCGGGCTCCTTCCGGGGCGGGGCTTGTGTCAGTCGCAAGGCGTGCGCCGTTGCGCTCGGCGGTCCCCAGCGCCCGGCGTCCGGTCGAGACGATGCCGAGCAGCACCACCATCACTCCACAGCCGGCGATCACCGCCCACGCCGCGTGGCGACACGTCGCCAGCACCACCGAACGGCGCCACGCGTCACGATCACCACGCGCGGAGCCGAATGTTGCCATAAACACTGTTGTAGCACAATAACCATACTCGGGAGCCGATTTCGACATCCAGGCATCCATGCGAGCGTCGCAATATCACGCTCAGCGACCTTTCCCGGCCGACGGCCGGAGCGGAGGTTGCGCTGCGCCCCGATTTCAAGCATCCCCGGGAACGGACCCGTGTTCGGTGTCGAGGGTTCCACGACGCCGCCGACTCGCTACGTCGCCAAGCTCCGGCGTCGAGATCCTCAATGTTCTCGTTTCGATCCGCTTGACCGCGTTCCTGGGGTAGCCGGCGGAAGGCTACGAGCGCCGTGACGGAACATACGGATGCGCCCGGCGGTGGTCGGGCGCATCCGTAGTTCGTGGGGTCAAATGCCGCCGGTTGCTACTGCGAGGGGCCGGTGGCGAGGGTGACGGTTGTCGTCTGGGTCGAGCCTGACTTCGTCGTGTAGGCGAAGGTGACCGTGTCACCCGGGTGGTGTTGGAGGATGAGGTTCGTCAGATCCGCCGGGGCGGCGACCTTGCTGCCGTTCAGCGCGGTGATCGTGTCGCCGGCGGTAAGCGCTGAGCCCGCCGCGGGTGTGTGGGACAGCACCTGGACGATCTGCACGCCGGGCTGGCCGTTGGTTGTCGCCTCGACGAGGACACCGAGGAATGGCGTCGCGCCTATGTGTACCGCGGCGGACGACTGGCCGGCAAGGATCTGCGCGGCGACCGACTTCACGTAGTTGATCGGAATCGCGAAGCCCTGGTCGTTACCGCCCTGGAGGAAGAACGTCGAGGAGGCCGCGGTGTCCATACCGATGACGTCGCCGTTCGAGTCCACGAGCGGACCGCCGGAGTCGCCGGGCTGAAGGTTTCCGTTGAGCCCGATCAGGTTCGAGAGGCGCTCGGTAGTGTGGGCCGCGGCATCCTCGGCGGTGATCGACTGGCCAAGGCTCGTGATCTGACCGGACGATGCGCTGGGAGTGCCACCAACGCCGCCGGCGTTTCCGATCGTCGTGATGCTCTGGTTGCTCTTGAGGCCGGCCGAGTCCCCGAGCGTCACGGTCTGCAGACCCGACGCGTCCACGAGCTGGAGGACGGCGATGTCGTGATGGTGGTCGTAGCCGACGACGCGGGCGGTGTAGGTCTTGCCGTTGCCGACGTCGGTCGCTGTGATCTTGGTCGCGCCGGCGATCACGTGGTTGTTCGTGAAGACCTCGCCCGATGAGCTCACAACCATCCCCGTGCCGGCCGCGTTACCTTCGTTGTCGACGAGGACGGTGTTGATGTCGACGAGGCCGGGGTCGACCTTGCCGGTGATCGAGCTCGAGACGCCCGGGTTGCCCGCGGGCGATCCGGGATTCTGCGAGCCGCCGTAGCCAGGCGTGCTGAAGGAGCCGCCGGGGCCGCTGTAGCTGAAGCCGCCGGAACCGCCGTTGGAGTTGAAGGAGCCACCCGGGTAGGTATACGAGAACGACCCGTTGGGTCCGAAGTGAACGGTGCCTCCGCCCGCGCTGTAGCTGCCGCCGGCTGGGGGCGACGGCCGGCTGGCGTGTTTTGCGGTTGTGCTCGGAGTCGTCGCGCTCGAGGTCGTCCAAGCGAAGTGACCGATCGCGACGCCGGCGATGGCCGCCGTCAGACCGATCGCGACCCCGGGTCGCAACTGCCGCTTGGATATTCCGTCAAGCATGGTGGTATCTGACCACGCGCGGGTACGCGCACGCTCAAGGAGAGCTTGACGAAAGATAAAACCATGACTGCCGCGAACGCGGGGGAGAGATCTCCCCGCATGTTGGGGCTTGCGTCAGCCGACGCTCGGTTGGCCGTCGGCGACGCCAGCAGTCGCGAACTCGATTACGGCGCGGGTCGAACCGCTCGCGTCTGTCCGACCGCCGAAGAAGATTGCGGTGAGATCGCCGTGGCCGATCGATCCCGTCGTAATGAAGCGGCGTATCCCCTTGGCGCGCGCGACCTCACTCAGGCGTTCGATCAGCCGTTTTGCGAGTGCGGGACGGTCGACGTGCTGGGCGAGGTCGAGCACAAGCTCGGCGCGCGGACCGTACAGGCGGATGTAGGCGGCGTGGCCGACGATCTGCCCGGTCGGGTCCTCGGCAACCACGCCGAAGTGGTCAACTGAGCCACCGGGTGATGCCCAGTAGGCGTCGATCCGAGTGGCGCCCGCCTGATCGAAGAAACCGAGCGGCCTGCTGCCGGGTGCGAGCGTTGCAAGGAACTCCGCCAGGGGACGCGCATCGGCGCCGGTCGCGTCCCTGAGGACAAAATCCGCCTCGGCTTGTTTGCTGGGTTGCTGGACTACTCGCACATCGATCCTCGTCCGGTCGCCGAAGCTACAGGGCGTGGCCGTTAGGGCATCCGGGTTTCGCCGCGGATCGGTGGCGGGTTAGTACCCGTCTCGTTTACGCCCGCGCGCCGGTTAACATCTCAAGCACTTGCGCGCGCGGCGAACACGAGCTCTTACCGCCGCGCTGGCGATCGCGATCGCGGCGATCGCGGCATCCAGCGCCATCGCCGAAGGCACGGGCGCGAGCGGCACGTCCGGCGCGAGCGGCCCAAGTGGCCCAACCGGACTTAGCGGACTTAGCGGGACGAGCGGACCGAGTGCGGCGAGCGGCGCGAGCGGGGCAACGCCGGCGCCCCCAGCGGCGCGAACCCGCGTCGACGGGGTGCCTGCCGCCAAGGTCTCCAGCGGGCTTGGCGCGATCACGATCCGGCTGAACGGTCCGGCGGATGCGTCAAGTCCGGCGCCGCTGCTGAAACCGAGTGTTGCCGGAACCTGGAGCTTCTGGGCCGACAACGCGACGTTCCGTCCGACGACGAGCTTCGCACCGTGCGCCAGCTACACGCTGACGCTGCCCGCGGGACTGTACGCGACCGCACACAAGCCGCTCGGGCATGCGCAGACGACGAGCTTCAGCGTCGCGTGTCCATCGGTCAAAGCGCTCCAGGAGGCGCTCGCACGCCTCAACTACCTCCCCTACAAGCTCGAGAGCTTCTCCGGGGTTGGCCTCAATGTGCCGCTCACCACAGGTCTCGCGGCCCAGCGCGCCTATGCACTGCCGCACGGCTGGCTGAAGCGCGACTACCGCAGCTCGCCGACGCTCAAGCCCGGCCAGATGGATCCCACGACGACGGGCGCGCTCGAGGTCTGGGAGCAGGATCACGACATTTCGATCGGCACGGCGCCTGACGCCGGCATCTGGCACAGCCTGCTCTCCGAGGAGGCGCACAACGCGCGCAACCCGCGCCCTTACACGTGGGTCACCGTGACCGAGAACACGAAGCCCGAACTGCTGAAGGTGCACGAGAACAACAGGGTCGTGATCACGAGCCCGACGAACACCGGGATTCCGGGCCGCGACACCGCGACCGGCGAGTACCCGATCTACGTCCGCTTCACCGCGACGACGATGTCGGGCACCAACCCGGACGGTAGCCACTACAGCGACCCCGGGGTCCCGTGGGTCAACTACTTCAACGGCGGCGATGCCGTGCACGGGTTCATACGCCCGGCCTACGGCTACCCGCAGAGCCTCGGCTGTGTCGAGCTGCCGATCACGACTGCGGAGAAGGTCTACTACCAGCTGATGGTCGGCGACATGGTGGACGTCAGCGGTTGACGCCGCCGCCAGTCGCGCTCGCACACACCGCCGCCCTTTCGCCCGACCAGCTCGCGGCGGCGCGGGCGCTGATCTACCGCTGCTTCGACGACATGACCGAGTCCGACTGGGAGCATGCGCTCGGAGGTATGCATGCCCTCGCCTACGACGAGCAAGGGGAGCTGATCGGCCACGCAGCCCTCGTGCAGCGACGCCTGGTCCATCGCGGGCGCGCGCTGCGGACGGGCTATGTGGAAGCCGTCGGCGTGGGCCCCGCGCATCGCCGCCGCGGTCACGCGGGCAGGCTGATGGCCGAACTGGAGCGCGTCATCCGCGGGGCATACGAGCTCGGCGCACTGGGGGCAACCGACGTGGGAGCGCGCCTCTATGCGGCGCGCGGCTGGCAGCGCTGGCGCGGGCCAACCTCGGCGCTGACGCCGGCTGGAGTGGTGCGGACGCCCGAGGAAGACGGCTGTGTCTTCGTGTTCGGGGCGCGCGTTGAGCTCGACTTCACGGGCGAGCTGACCTGCGACTACCGCGACGGCGATGCCTGGTAGCGGACAGCCGACGACCGCCGCGGAATCGCAGGGCCTCCACCCGCGATCCGCGACGGCCGCCTAGTTGGATCAGGCTGTTACTGCTCCGAAGCTGCCCAGCGTGGCCACGTCGGCCGGGTAGACCTCATGCCCGTGGATGGCGAGATCGCCCTGCTCGAGCACGTCATCCGGTTCGCGGAGCGGCAGGAACAGGCTGATCACCTTCCAGATGACGAAGGTCATCACACCGTCCCAGACGATGATCGCCAACGCGGCGAGGGCCTGCCATTTGAGCTGCGTCCAAGACCCGCCGTAGAAGACGGACCCGAAGAGGTTCGACGACGAACCGACGAACTTCCCGTGGACGTAGGTGCCGTACTCGTACATCGCTCCGTCGGCTAAGAACCCGACCAGCAGGCCGCCCGTCAAGCCGGCTATGCCGTGCGTGTAGATCACACCGAGCGTGTCGTCGACCTTGCTGAACGGCGGGACGCGGCTCAGGTAGCGGATCGAGAACCACACGACCGTCGATGCAACAACGCCAACGATGATCGCCCCGTAGCCGTTGACGAAGCCGGCGCACGGTGTGATCCCGACGAGTCCGGTGATCATGCCGTTGACCGTTCCGATGATCCCGGGCTTGTCCCTGAAGATCAGGTCCCAGGCCACCCACGCGAGCATCGCGACCGCGGTCGCAAGGTTCGTGTTCAGCACGGCCGCGGAGGCGTCCGCGCCGGCGAAGTACGGGTCGCCGCCGTTGAACCCGTTCCAGCCGAGCCAGAGGATCGCGCCTCCGGTTGCGACCATCAACAGGTTGTTCGGCGCGTCGATCTCGCGGTCCCTCGCGAGTCTCGGTCCGATCACTGCCGCCGACACGAATCCGGTGATGCCCGCGGCGAGGTGGATCACGTAGCCACCCGAGAAGTCGAGCGCGCCCTTCGCCGCGAAGTAACCACCGCCCCACAGCAGGAACGCGTTGACCGCATAGCAGACGGTGATCCAGATCAGCACGAACGGGATCCACGCCTTGAAGTTGACCCGGCCGAGGATCGAGCCCAGGGCGAGGATCGGCGTGATCGCCGCGAACACGAACTGGAAGTAGACGAGCGAGGACTGTGGGAACCGGAACGCGGGTATCCCCACGTTCGTGGCAATCGATGGGATGTGTGCCTGACCCTGCTCGGCTATCTGGCCGAGCACGCTGCCGGGCACACCCACGAACGTCGAGAACAGCCCCGTGCCGCCCCCGATCGGATGGCCGAACCCCATGTCGAACGCCCACAGGGTCCAGGCCACGAGCACGAGACCGAAGGCCATGAAGGTGAGCATCATGCTGTTGACCGACCAGCGCTTTTGCATCACGCCGCCGTAGAGCACGACGAGACCGGGGACGCTCATCAGGCCGACGAACGTGGCAGCCGTCAGCTGCCATGCCTCGTCGCCCGACTGGAGCCATCTGGGGTACGGAAACAAAGGGACGACGGTGGCGAGCATGGACCTCCTATGGACGTGGAACACCTTCTACGCCTGGTGGCGTGGGCGAGTTCTATGCGCCGCATCTGGGCCCGGATAGCTCCACAGGGACAAACATGGGCGGCCGCGTTTGTACAAACGGCGAAACCCCCATGTCAGGCGGGAGTTTTCGAGGGTGTAGCCTGGAGCTCTGGCGATCTCGGCCACGCTCTACAACGATCCGGCCTGTCCCTGGGGCTACTCGGCGAACCCGGCGCTCAGTGTGCTGCGCTGGCGCTACCGCGACGGGATCGTCTGGCGGCTCGTAGTGATCGCCCTGCGCGAGAAGCCGGGCGAGGGCTCGACGCCCGCACGTCAGGCGCGCAGCTCGCGCTACTTCCGCGACCGTTACGGGATGCCGTTCTCGGCGCAGCCGAAAGAGCGGCCGATTGCGACCGGGCGCGCCTGCCGCGCACTCGTTGCGACGCGCTTGCTCCACCCGGGCCGCGAGATCGCCGCAATGCGCGCACTCCAGTTCGCCTGGTTCAACACGACCGAGCTGCTCGACTGCGACGAGGCGATCGAGCGCGCGCTCGCGCGCGTCGTGGGGATCGACGCGAAGGCGGTGATCGCAGCGCTCGACGCGCCCGAGGTGATCGCGGCCTACGAGGCCGACAAGACGCAGACGCGCAACGCGGCCGGCGGTGCGACCCAATATCAGGGTAAGGCGGCGCTCGACGGCGAGCTCGTCCGCTACACCGCGCCGTCGGTCGTCTTCGAGTCAGGCGGCCGCCGACTCGAGGTCGGGGGCTTCCAACCACTTGAGGCCTACGACGTCGCGATCGCAAACCTCGACCACAGTCTCGGGCGTCACCTGCCGCCCGACGGGCCGCTGCCGCTGCTCGAGTACTTCGGCGACGGGCTGACGACGCAGGAAGTCGCCACGCTGCTTGCCGGCAACCTCGTCGATCCCGACCGCGCCGCCGCCGAGGAGGCGCTGATCGAGCTCGCCGCCGACGGGGCAATCGCGCGCGAGGCGCTCGGGAACGACGCGCTCTGGCACGTCGCCGGCAAGGCTGTGGCCGCGAGCGCTGCGGCGCTGGCCGGCGTTGCGCCCTAACCGCGCGCTCTAACGGTGTCGCTTGTGCGCCTTCAAGGGGCGCGTGAAGGCGACCGAAGTCGTTCCGATCACAGACCGCACCAAAAGGAGATCAGTTCATCGACGGGTCGGCGGGCATCCGCGCGAGCAGCGCGTAGGCGCCGCCCTTGCGCGCGAGCGCGCGCGCCCAGAGGCCGGCCGAGTCGCCGTGCCAGAGCTCGTCGGGGGCGAGCTGGCCGATGATCCAGGACTCCGCCTCGAGCTCGGCATCGAGCTGGCCCGGGCCCCAGCCGGAGTGCCCGGCGAAGACGCGCGCGCGGCGAACGCCGCTCTCGAGGTCGGCGAGGTCGACCGTTGCGGAGGGCAGACCGGTGTCGCCGAAGATCAGGAGCGCCGCAAGCGAGGGATCCTCGAACTCGGCGAGCAGGACCGCGCTCTCGGGCGCGACGGGGCCGCCGCGGTGGAGCACGGCTCCCGGCTCGGCGAGGCTCCCGAGAACGGGGGCGACGTCCGCGAGGACGGTATCGAGCGGGCGGTTGAGGACGAGGCCGAGGGCGCCGTCTTCGCTGTGCGCCGCGACGAGGATGACCGTGCGGGAGAAGTTCGGATCGATCAGCGTTGGGGCTGCGATGAGGAGCTTGCCCTGTAGTGACTCCACCAATCCAGAGTAGCTGGAGCGGCGGGTAGGATCGCCGGGCGGAGATGGCGCTTCACGTTCACCTACCTGACGGCAAGGAGCTCGAGCTCGCGGAAGGCGCGAGTGGGGCCGATCTCGCGTCGGCGATCGGGCCGGGGCTCGCGCGCGCCGCGCTCGCGGTGGCCGCCGACGGGCAGGTGCGCGACCTCGCGGCGCCGCTGCGCGACGGGGCGAGCGTGGCAGTGATCACCGCCAAGAGCGATGAGGCGCTCCCGCTCGTCCGCCACGACGCGGCGCACGTGCTCGCGACCGCGGTGATGGAGCTCTATCCGGGCGTGAAGATCTCGATCGGTCCGGCGATCGAGAACGGCTTCTACTATGACTTCGAGTTCCCTGAGGGTGTAGTGCTCAGTGAGGCCGACTTCCCGGCGATCGAGGAGCGAATGCGCGCGCACATCAAGGCCGGCGAGCCGTTCGTACGCGAGGACCTGCCGGTCGCGGCGGCACGCGAGCGCTTCCTCGCGCAGCGGCAGGACTACAAGGTCGAGCTGATCGACGACCTCATGCGCGACGAGGGCGTCGAGACGGTCTCGCTGTACACCAACGGGCCGTTCACCGACCTCTGCCGTGGACCGCACGCCCCGAGCACCGCGACGGTGAAGGCGTTCGCGCTGCAGTCGGTGGCCGGCGCCTACTGGCGCGGGGACTCGCGCCGGACAATGTTGACGCGGATCTACGGGACCGCGTTTCTCTCAAAGCAGGAGCTCGACGCATACCTCGAGCAGCTCGAGCTGGCACGCCAGCGCGATCATCGCCGGCTCGGACGCGAGCTCGGGCTGTTCATGTTCAGCGAGCTCTCGCCGGGGAGCCCGTTCTGGAAGCCGGCGGGGATGGCGGTCTGGAACCAGCTGACCGAGCTGTGGCGTGAGGAGAACCAAGCGCGCGGCTACCGCGAGGTGAAGACGCCGATGCTCTACGACGTCGAACTGTGGAAGCAGTCAGGCCACTGGGAGAAGTACAAGGACAACATGTACTTCACCGACGTCGAGGGGCGTGCGATGGGGCTCAAGCCGATGAACTGCCCTGCGCACATCCAGATTTACAAGGATGAGCGGCGCTCCTACCGCGACCTGCCGGTGCGCTACAGCGAGGCTGGCCTCGTTCACCGTCACGAGCCGAGCGGCGTACTACACGGGCTGATGCGCGTGCGGCACATCACCCAGGACGACGCGCACATCTTCTGCACCGACGAGCAGGTGCAGGACGAGGTGGTGCAGTGCCTGCGCTTCGGCTTCGATCTGTACGACCTGTTCGGGCTCGAGCCGCGCCTTGAGCTGTCGACGCGTCCCGAGAAGCGAATCGGCAGCGACGAGATGTGGGACCGCGCGGAGGCGGCGCTCGCCGGGGCGCTCGACTCGGAGGGGCTGGCCTACGAGCTGAATCCCGGCGACGGCGCGTTCTACGGCCCGAAGATCGACATGCACCTGACCGACTCGATCGGGCGCTCCTGGCAGCTCGGGACGGTTCAGCTCGACTACTCGATGCCGGAGCGTTTCGACCTCGCCTACACGGGCGCGGACAATGCGGAGCACCGGCCGGTGATGATCCACCGCGCGCTGCTCGGCTCCTTCGAGCGCTTCATCGGGATCATGATCGAGCACTACGCCGGCGTGCTGCCGTTCTGGCTCGCGCCGGTTCAGGCGATCGTGCTGCCCGTCGCGGACCGCTTCAACGAGGCGGGGGAGGCGGTCGTGGCGGCGCTGGGTCAGGCGGGCCTGCGCGCCGAGGTTGACGCGCGCAGCGAATCGGTTGGGCGCAAGATCCGCGACGCGGAGCTGCGCAAGGTGCCGTACATGCTCGTGCTGGGCGAGCGCGAGGCGGCGGAGGGGACCGTGTCGGTGCGCTCGCACGGCGGCGCGGACCGCGGTCCCGTGGCGGTTGGCGAGCTCGCCCGGGAGCTGGCCGAGCGCGCGCGTGCGCGGACGGACTGAAGCCCGTTACGACTCTGTTGCAGCGCTCGTCACGCGCCCGGCGCCTTGCTATGCTCGATCATGTTGGCCGCTGCCAGAACGACACCGTCGCGCCTGCCCACCGCTTGACGCGCACGCGCACGCACTAGTGCCGGTCCCTCGCAGGTTCGACCGGCGCCCGCCTGAGCGGGACCTGACGCGGATAAACGAGCGCATTCGCGTGCCCGAGGTTCGGCTGATCGACGAGCAGAGCGAACAGCGCGGCGTGATGAAGATCGACGACGCGTTGCGCTATGCGCAGGAACGCGACCTCGACCTGGTTGAGGTCGCGCCTGAGGCGAGGCCCCCCGTCGTGCGCGTGCTCGACTACTCCAAGTACAAGTACGAGCAGGCCCAGAAGCAGAAGCAGGCACGCAAACATCAGCAGCAGATCACTATCCGCGAGATCAAGCTGCGCCCGAAGATCGCCCAGCACGACTACGAGACGAAGAAGGGCCACGTCGAGCGCTTCCTGCGCCACAAGGACAAGGTCAAGATCACGATCATGTTCCGCGGCCGCGAGGTCACGCACCCGGAGCGCGGCATCCAGCTGCTCGACCGCATCGCGGATGAGCTTGCCGAGTACGGCGTCGTCGAGCAGCGTCCGCTCCACGAGGGGCGCAACATGACGATGATGCTCGGACCGTCGAAGGCGGTCCTCTCGGGGCACTTCGACAAGGGCGCGAACGGATCGGGCAACGGCGCGGCGCCCGACGACGCTCTCGTCGAGGTGGCCGCCGAGCCGGTCAGCGGCAACGGGGCAAGCCCGACGGAGGACGTGGCGGCTGCGCCGGAGCCGGTCGCCGAGCCTGCCGCGAGCGTCCCCGAGCCTGCCGCGAGCGTTCCCGAGCCTGCCGCGAGCGTCCCCGAGCCGGTCGTCGAGCCTGCCGCCAGCACCCCCGAGCCGGTCGCCGAAGCCGCGCCGGAGGCGAAGCCAAAGAAGGCCCCGGCACGAGCGGCATCGACGAGCGCCAAGCCGACGAGCGCCAAGCCGGCGAGCGCCAAAGCGGCGAGCGCGAAGGCGGCGAGCGCCAAGCCGGCGACCAAGCCGGCAGCGAAGCCTCGCAGCACCGCCTCGAAGACGAAGCCGAGCAGCGACTCCTGAGCTTCGGGCGGCGGCCGGTCGCCGCCGCCCCGCTTTGATCCGCCCCTGCGGGCGTCAGAATCGCGCGTGCCTGGCATCAAGGGCACACCGAACGCCAGGGGAGGACGCATGAGCAGCACCACGCTGACGCCGCCGTCTACCGGGCCGGCCACGCCCTCCGGTAGGCACCATCCGCAGCACGGGTACACCAAGCACGGCCACGCGGTCCACGGGAAGACGACGGACCACCTACCGTCGGCGACGCGCTATCAGCGCTTCAACAAGGCCGCCGCCGTGTTGATCACCGACAAGGTCGGGACGATGACGTGCACGTGGATCTTCTGCGTCATCGCGCTGCTCAGCCTGCCGGCGGTCCTGACCACCGCGAGCATCATCCCGGCGCACGCGCTGCCCTCGGTCGTCACGCGCGCTTCGACGATCGCACTGATCTCATGGATCGCGCAGACCTTCCTCCAGCTCGTCCTCCTCCCGGCGATCATGGTCGGGCAGAACGTGCAGTCCGAGGCCGCGGACGCTCGCGCTGCAAAGACCTTCGAGGACGTCGAGACGGTGCTGAACAAGGTCGAATGAAGGTCGAGGGTGGGATCAGCCAGCTGCGCGACGAGCTGATCGCGGCGATCGGCGCGCTCAAGCAGGCGGCGAACTAGGCGGTGCCTCCGAGCGTCCGCGTCGCCGTCCAAAGGGCCCGTGTCGCAGCGGCACGTCTGCCATACTTCCCTGCTCGCATGCCGAAGATGAAGTCCCACTCGGGCGCTAAGAAGCGCTTCAAGCTGACCGGCACAGGCAAGGTTCGCGGCCATCACGCGTTCACGAGCCACATCCTCGAAAAGAAGTCGGCCAAGCACAAGCGCGCCCTCGGCCGCCCGGCCGCGATCTCGAACGATGACGCGCCGCGCGTGAAGAAGCTGCTCGGAGGCAACGGTCGATGACTCGCGTCAAGCGCTCGGTCCATGCGAAGAAGAAGCGGCGGGCGACGCTCGAGCTGACGAAGGGCTTCCGAGGCGAGGCGCACTCGAACTACAAGCGCGCCAAGGAAGCGCTGATGAAGGCGGACTCCTACGCCTACCGCGACCGGCGCAACCGCAAGCGCGACTTCCGTCGCCTGTGGATCACGCGCATCAACGCCGCCGCGCGCGAGAACGGCACGTCCTACTCGCAGCTCATCCACGGCCTCCAGCTGGCCGGGATCGAGCTCGACCGCAAGGTGCTCGCCGATATCGCCGTGCGCGACCCCGAGACTTTCCGCCGATTCGTGGAGGCCGCCCGCGAGGCGTCGGCTGCCTGAGCACGCAGGCCGACACACGATCCTCCGGGCGCCGAAACAGGCGCCTTTTTTGTTTCATGATCAGCTCCATCGCCAACCATCACATCAAGGAGATCCGCAAGCTCGGGCGCGCGAGCGCGCGCGCCAAGAGCGGGTGCTTCGCCGCTGAAGGCGAGGATCTTTATGCGGCGGCTCGCGCCGCCGGACGGGTCTCGCTCTATGTTCTGTGCGCGCCTGGTCTCGCCGGGGCCGCCGACGACTGGCTCGAGACCTCGCCCGCGGTTCTCGGCAAGGTCTCGCAGCTCGGCTCGGGAACGCGCCTGATCGCCGTCTTCGAGCAGCGCTGGGATCCCGTCTGCGGGCCGCTCGCGGTCGCGCTGTGGGGCGTGCACGATCCCGGCAACGTCGGCACGATCATCCGCGCCGCGCACTCGTTCGGGGTGTCCTGTGTGGCGATCGGCCCCGACACCGCCGACCCGCACGCGCCAAAGGCCGTGCGCGCCTCGATGGGTGCGATATTCGCGACGGCGCTCGCGCGCTTCAGCACGCTCGAGGAGCTTCCGCGCCCGATCATCGCGCTGAGCCCGAACGCCGATCGGCGCCTACTCGGTCCGATCCACGAGGGCACGCTGCTGCTCGGCGGCGAGCGCACGGGAGTACCGGCCGAGCTGCTGGCTGCCGTCGATGACACGCGCGCGATCCGCCAGAAGGCGGGCGACTCGCTGAACGCCGCGATGGCCGCCACGGTCGCGCTCTATGAGGCAACTAGGATGGCCGCGCCATGAGCGCCAGCGACCGCATCTCCGAGGTCCAGGACGAAGCCGTGGCCGCGATCGAGGCCGCGGACGACCCCGAGGCGCTCGAGCGGCTGCGGATCCAGTACCTCGGCCGCAAGGCCGAGCTCCCGCAGCTCCTGCGCACGATCCCGCAGCTCGAGCCCGCCGAGCGCGCCGCGATAGGCGCTGCGGGCAACGCCGCGCGCGGGCAAATCGAGCGGGCGCTCGAGCTCAAGGAGGCTGATCTCGCCGCAGGCGAGATCGCTGCCGACGATGCTATCGACGTGTCGCTCCCCGGAGCGCCGTCGCTACCGGTCGGCCACGTGCACCTGATCACGCAGACGCGCCGCGACATCGAGGACGTCTTCCTCGGGCTCGGCTTCCAGGTCGCCGAAGGTCCCGAGGTCGAGCTCGTCGAATACACCTTCGACGCGCTCAACACGGACGTCACGCACCCCTCGCGCGCGCGCACGGACACCTTCTACATCGACGACGACACGGTCCTGCGCGTCCACACCTCGCCGGTGCAGGTGCGCGCGATGATCGCCCAGCCGCCGCCGATCTACGTGATCGCGCCTGGCCGCGTCTACCGGCCCGACAACGACGCGACGCACACACCCCAGTTCCATCAGGTCGAGGGGCTCGCCGTCGACGAGGGCGTGACGCTCGCCGACCTCAAGGGGACGCTGCTCGCGTTCGCGCGCGCGATCTTTGGCCCCGACCGCGACGTCCTGTTGCGCCCGCACTTCTTCCCCTTCACCGAGCCCTCGGTCGAGGTCGACGTGTCGTGCTTCAACTGCGACGCCGGGTACATGCGCGACGGCTCACGCTGCCCGCTATGCAAGGGCTCGGGCTGGCTCGAGGTGCTCGGGGCGGGCATGGTCGACCCGAACGTGTTCGACTACGTACGCGAATACGGCTACGACCCCGACAAGGTCACGGGCTTCGCGTTCGGCATGGGCGTCGAGCGGATCGCGATGCTCCGCCATGGCGTCCCCGATCTACGGCTCTACTTCGATGGCGACCTTCGCTTCCTGCGCCAGTTCGGAGCGCGCTGATGGAGGTTCCGGTCAGCTGGCTGCGTGAATACTGCGACCCTGCGCTCGACAGCGACCAGCTGTCGGAGCGCCTCACCATGACCGGAACCAAGGCCGAGCGCGTGTTCCGGTGGGGCCCGCCGAGTGCCGAGAAATATGTCGTCGGGCGTGTGCTGACCGCGGACCGGCATCCGAATGCCGACCGCCTCAAGGTCTGCACGGTCGACGTGGGAGACGCGCAAGCGTCGACCATCGTCTGCGGCGCTCCGAACGTCGCCGGCGGTCAGACGGTCGCGGTCGCGCGCCCCGGCGCGCAGCTCGCGGACGGACGGGTCCTCGAGGCCGCGAAGCTGCGCGGCATCCTCAGCGAGGGGATGATCCTGGCCGAGGACGAGCTGGCGCTCGGCCAGGACCACACGGGGACCATGGTCCTCGCTGACGGCGTGGCGCCGGGCACGGCGCTCGGCGAGGTCCTGCCGCTCGGTGACGACGTGATCGAGTTCGAGATCACGCCCAACCGCCCGGACTGCCTGAGCATCTACGGCATCGCCCGCGAAGCGCACGCCGCGACGGGGGCCGCGCTGGCAGCGCCACCGTGGGCGGACGATCCGCTCGCCGGCGCCGACGGGGACGCCGGAGGCGTGAGGATCAGCGTCGACTGTCCCGACCTCTGCCCGCGCTTCACCGCGCGGGTGTTCGAGGGCGTGACGCTCGGACCGTCGCCGATCTGGCTGCGGGCGCGGCTCCTCGCCGCCGGGATGCGCCCGATCTCGAACGTCGTCGACATCACGAACTACGCGATGCTGCTGACCGGCCAGCCGCTGCACGCGTTCGACCTCGACAAGGTGGCGGGAGGGCGTTTGACGATCCGCCGCGCCCGCGCAGGCGAGTCGCTCGAAACCCTCGACGGGCAGACGCGCGAGCTCGACCCGGAGATGGTCGTGATCGAGGATGGCGACGGACCGACCTCGATCGCCGCGATCATGGGCGGCGCGCGCTCGGAGGTCGGCGAGTCGACGACGCGCGTTCTGCTCGAGGCGGCTAACTGGAACGGCGCGAACATCCAGCGCAGCGCGCTGCGCCTCGGGCTGCGCAGCGAGGCCTCGGCGCGCTTCGAGAAGGGCCTCTCGCCGGGGCAGACGGCCGAGGCGATGGCGGTCGCAACGAAACTCCTGATCGAGCTCGCCGGCGCCAGCGTCCTGCCGGGCACGATCGATGTCGGTGGGCCCGGACTGCCGCCCGCGGCGATCGAGCTTCGCCCGCAGCACGTCAACGAGCTGCTCGGGAGCGACATCGCTCCGAGCCGCTGCCGCGGGATCCTCGCGGCGCTCGAATTCGCCGTCGACGGCGACGACGAGCGCCTGCTGGTCACGCCACCTCACTTCCGCGCCCGCGACGTCACCCGGCCGGTCGACCTGATCGAGGAGGTCGCACGGATCGACGGCCTCGACCGCCTGCCCGCGACGCTTCCTCCGCGCAACGGCGCAACCGGTCGCCTCACGCACGCCCAAGGCCTGACGCGCCGCCTGGAGGATGCGCTGGGCGCCCGCGGCCTGTCGGAGATCGCCGGCTGGAGCTTCACGGACCCCGCCATTCTCGACCGCCTGCGCCTCGCGGCAGATGACCCGATGCGAAACGTCGTCGCGATCGAGAACCCGCTCTCGCAGTCGCTGTCGATCATGCGCCCGACGCTTCTCAGCTCGCTGCTCGACGCGGCGAAGCTCAACCTCGCTCGCGGCGCGCAGGCCTTGCAGATCTTCGAATCCGCCAGCGTGTACCGCGCCGCGGCGAGCCTCGCCGACGAGCACCACGGCCTCGGCATTCTGCTCGTCGGCGATTCTCGCGCGAGCTGGCGCTCGCGCGAGATCGCCTGCTCGGACTTCTATGCGGCGAAGGCGCTGCTCGAAGCCGTGATGGCGGTCGCCGGGGTGGCCTTCACGCTCAAGCGCGAGGAACGCGCGTTCCTGCACCCTGGCCGCGCGGCGTCGATCCACGTCGATGGCACGCGCCTAGGGATCATCGGCGAGCTCCACCCGCAGGTTGCCGCGAGCTGGGAGCTGCCGCAGACCGCGGTCTGGCTTCTGAACCTCGACGCGCTCGCTCCGCTCGCTCCGCAAACCGTGACCTACGCGTCCTTTGGCAGCTTCCCCGCGCTCCGCGAGGATCTCGCGATCGTCGTTGCCGCCGAGCGGCCGGCCGCAGAGGTGATCGCGACGGTGCGCGCCGCCGCCGGCCCCGAGCTCGAGTCGGTCGAGTTGTTCGACGTCTTCACGGGCGATCAGGTCGGGCCGGGTCGCGTCTCGCTCGCGCTGCACCTCGAGTTCCGCGCGGGCGATCGCACGCTGACCGCCCAGGAGGTGGCAGACCGCCGCCAGGCGATCGCCAAGGCACTGGCGAGCAACGTGGGGGGTGAGCTCCGTGCCTAGCGTCCTCGTCGCCGGCGCCTCCGGTTACGCGGGCGCCCTCGCCGCGCGACTGATCGACCGCCACCCGCAGTTCGAGCTCGCCGCGATCACCTCGCGCAGCGAGGCCGGGCGCCGGCATCGCGACGTCTACCCCCAGCATCGGGTGGACATGGTCATGGAGGAGCTCGATCTCGAGCGCCACGCGCAGGTAGACGCGGCGATCGTCGCCTACCCGCACGCCGCCGCGGCGCCGCTCGTCGCCGAGCTTCTCGGCCGTGGCGTACGGGTGATCGACCTCTCCGCCGACTTTCGCCTGCGCGACCTCGCAACCTACGAGCGCTGGTATGTCAAGCACCCGCACCCCGAGCTGATCGAGCGGGCGGTCTACGGCCTGACCGAGCTCTACCGCGATCAGATCGCGAGCGCGGACCTCGTCGCCTGTCCTGGCTGCTTCCCGACCGCAGCGATCCTCGCGCTTGCCCCGCTCGCCGCGGCGGAGCTGATCGCCGACGTCGTGATCGACGCCAAGACGGGCGTGTCCGGCGCGGGCCGCGAGCCGAGCGAAGACACGCATTTCGTCAGCGTCGACGAGAACATCCGCCCCTACCGCGTCGGGGCGCACCGCCACATGCCGGAGATCGACCAGGAGCTCGCGGCGCTCGGCGCGCCGATCACCGCCGCTTTCACCCCGCACCTCGCGCCGCTCGACCAGGGCGAGCTCCTGTCCTGCTACGTCACGACGACTCGCCCCGTCTCCCAGGCGGAGCTCGACCGCAGCTATGCGGACTTCTACCGGGGCGAGCGCTTCATCGAGCTCGTCGAGCATGCCCCCGGCGTGCGCGACGTACGCGAAACGAACGTCTGCGCGATCAACGCGCATGCCGACGAGCGCACCGGCAAGGCGTTCGTGTTCGCCGCGCTCGACAACCTCTGGAAGGGCACCTCCTCACAGGCCGTCGCGAACCTCAACCTGATGTTCGACTTCGACGAGGGGCTCGGGATCTCGTGAGCGTCTTCAGCTCACGCTGGGTCTCCTGCCCCAAGCGCGTGCTCGAGCTCGATCCGGTGGCGCTGCCGCTCGGCTTTCGCGCCGCCGGCGTTGCGGCGGGCCTGAAGCTCGACGGCCTCGATGTCGGAGTGCTCGTCTGCGATGCGCCGGCGACCGTGTCGGCGGCGCGCTTCACGACGAACGCGCGTGTCGGCGCGCCGGTGATCGTCTCTCGCGCCGCTGCTGTCGATCGCCTGCGCGCCGTCGTCGCGAACTCGGGCGGCTCGAACACGGGCGACGGGCAGCGCGGCATCGACACGGCGCGCGCGACGCAGGAGCTCGGCGCGCAACTGCTCGGTATCGAGCCGGCTCAGGTCGGTGTCGCCTCGACGGGCGTGATCGGCACCGAGCTCCCGCGCGGGCCGCTGCTCGCCGGCCTGGGCGCCGCGGTCGCCGCCCTCGGCGATGATGCGGAGGATTTCTCGCGGGCGATCCTCACGAGCGACCGCGGGCCGAAGCGTGCCTGCCTCGAGTTGCCGGGGGGTGTTCGCCTCGCCGGCCAGGCGAAGGGCGCGGGCATGATCTCGCCGCGCTACGCGACCACGTTCTGCTTCGTCGAGACCGACGCGCGGATCGACGCGTCGACGCTCGATCGCCTGACGGGCGATGCGGTCGATCGCTCGTTCAACCGGATCAGCGTCGATGGCCAGCTATCGACGAGCGACACGATCTTCGTGCTCGCCAGCGGAACGGGCGGCGAGGTCGCCCTCGAGGTGTTCGCGGCGGCGCTCGACGCGCTGATGCTCGCCCTCGCGCTGGCGATCGTCGCCGACGGCGAAGGAACCAAGCGGCTCGGGCGGATCATCGTGCGCGGCGAGCACGCTGAGCCGATGGCGCGCGCGGTCGCCAACTCACCGCTCGTGAAGACGGCGCTCTACGGCGGCGACCCGAACTTCGGGCGCGTCCTGCAGGCTGCCGGCATGGCCTACCCCTCGCACGACGGCTTTCCGGCCGACCTCGAGATCGAGGGCCGCTCGGTCGTGGCGGGCGGCGAGGCACTCGTGCACGACATCCGCGAGCTCGACGGGCTCGTCCAGGGCGCCGAGATCGAGTATCGCCTGACGCTGCCCGGTAGCGATGAAGCCGAGCTCTTCTTCTCCGATCTCTCACCCGACTACGTCCACTTCAACTCGGAGTACACGTCGTGAGCACTGAAGTCGCAACCCTCCTGGAAGCGCTCCCCTACATCCGCCAGTTCCATGGCACGACGGTCGTCATCAAGTACGGCGGCGCGGCGATGGACGACCCGCAGCTGCGCGAGGAGTTCGCGCGCGACGTCGTGCTGCTCAAGTACGTCGGGATCAACCCGGTCGTCGTCCACGGCGGCGGCCCGGACATCACCGCCTACATGAAGCGCCTCGACATGCCGGTCGAGTTCGTCGGCGGCCTGCGCGTCTCCGACAAGGCCACCGTCGAGATCGCGAAGATGGTCCTGATCGGCAAGCTCAACACCGACATCGTGCAGCGGATCGCTCGCCACGGGCAGCCGGCGATCGGGCTGTCCGGCGACGACGGCGGCCTGCTGCGCTGCTCGCGGCGCAGCGCGCCTGGGGGAGAGGACATCGGCTGGGTCGGGCAGATCGACGCCGTCGATCCCGGCGTGATCGTTCACGTCGCGACCGACTACATCCCGGTGCTCGCCGCGGTCGGCGCCGACGCTGAGGGCAACTCCTACAACGTGAACGCGGACGAGGCGGCGGCGGCGATCGCGGTCGCGCTGCGCGCCCTGAAGGCGATCTTCCTGACCGACGTGCGCGGCTGGCTCGCCGACCCCGCGGATCCCGAGAGCCTGATCCACCAGGCGAGCGTCGCGCAGGTCAAGGCGGCGCTGGGGCAGGTCGAAGGCGGCATGCGCCCGAAGCTCGAGGCCTGCGTGCAGGCGGTGGAGGGTGGCGTCGGCGGCGCGCAGATCATCGACGGGCGCCTCGCGCATTCGCTCTTGCTCGAGCTCTTCACCGACGCCGGCCGCGGCACCCAGGTGACCGCTTGAAGGCGGACGCCTACCTCACGTCCAACTACGCGCGCTTCCCCGTCGAGTTCGTCCGCGGCGAGGGCGCGCGCCTGTGGGACGCGGCCGGCGTTCAATACCTCGACTTCCTTTGTGGCATCTCGGTCTCGAGTGCCGGGCATTGCCATCCCGCCGTCGTCGCAGCGATCCGCGAGCAGGCGGGACGCCTAATCCACGTCGGCAACCTCTATTACACGCAGCCGATGGCGCGCCTCGCCGAGCGCCTCGCGGGCTCCTCGCTCGGCGGCAAGGTCTTCTTCACGAACTCTGGCACCGAGGCGGTCGAGGCGGCACTCAAGTGCGCGCGCAAGGCGCGCCCGAGCGGAAAGCTCGTGTCCGTGCACGGCGCCTTCCACGGGCGCACCTACGGCGCCCTTTCGGTGACCCCGCAGGAGTCCAAGCAGGCGGCCTTCGCGCCGCTGCTCGGCGGCGTCGAGAGCGTCCCGGCGACGATCGACGCGCTCGAGCGCGCGATCGACCCTTCGACCGCGGCGCTGATCCTCGAGCCGATCCAGGGCGAGACCGGCGTTCACGTCCTCCCCGACGAGCTGCTCGAAGCGGCGCGCGAGCTCTGCGACGCCGCCGGCGCCGCGCTCATCTTCGACGAGGTGCAGACGGGTCTCGGGCGCACCGGCACCGCCTGGGCCTACGAGCAGACGGGCGTCGTGCCCGACCTCCTGTGCACTGCCAAGGCGCTCGGTGACGGCCTCCCGATCGGCGCGCTGATCACCGGTGCGCGCCTCGCCGACACGTTCGAGCCGGGCGACCACGGCTCGACCTTCGCTGGTGGTCCCGTCATCTGTGCCGCCGCGAATGCGGTCCTCGACGTGCTGCTGGACGAGGCGCTGCTCGAGCGCGTGCGCGAGCTCGGCGAGCTCGTGCGCGAGCATCTCGCGCTCCTCGCGCACGTGCGGCAGGTGCGCGGGCGCGGATTGATGATCGCCTGCGATCTCGACGTGGACGCGCGAGCGGTCGTGCGGCGCCTGCTCGACGACGAGCAGCTCGTCGCCAATGCCACGGGGCCGGCGACCTTGCGCCTGCTGCCCCCGCTCGTAATCACGCGCGACGATGCGCTCGACGCGCTCGCGCGCATCGGGCGCGTCCTCGAGCGCGCCTAGCTCGCGACCGCCTCGAGCGCCTCGACGGGCTCGAAGTGCTCGATGTTCGGCTCGCCGTCGAAGTAACGCCCGATCAGCCCGCGCCACTGGTGAAAGAGCTGCGACTGGCGAAAGCCCACGTTGTGGTCCTCGAGCGTGTCCCACTCGACCAGCAGCAGGTAGTCGCGGCGGCGCTCGACGCCGCGCAGGATGCGTAGCGAGCGAAACCCGGGCGCGCCCGAGATGACGGTGCGCGCCTGCGCCATCGCCGTCTCGAAAGACTCCTCCTGGCCGGGAAGGATGTGGATGACTGCGCGTTCGAGGATCATCGGAGGCTCCGTTCGCTGAACTGCCATCCACTCTATTGCGCGCGCACGCGACGCTATCGGGACAAACCCGCAAAGAGGCCGCTGGAGAGCGCCAACCCCGGCGTGGCGCGCGCGTTTCCCGCCGCCGCCGAAGGCGGCCATAAACCCTTCCCCGGTAGTCTGATCGACCGGCATGAGTGAGCAGGCCTTCCCCCCGCGGACCGCGAGCTACGAAGCAGACCCGGAGCAGGTCGGACGCGTTCTGCTGCTGTATTCGGGCGGGCTCGACACAAGCGTGATGCTGCGCTGGATCGGCGAGCGTTACGGCGCCGAGGTCGTCACGCTGACGGTGAACCTCGGGCAGCCGGGCGAGGACTTCGAGGTGATCGAGGGCAAGGCGCGCCAGATCGGCGCGGTCGACTGCTACCTCGTCGATGCGCGCGAGGAGTTCGCCGGCGAGTACATCGCGCGGGCGATCAAGTGCAACGCGCTCTACGGCGGCGGCTACCCGCTGTTCACGGCGCTTGGCCGGCCGTTGATCGCAAAGCTCGCCGTCGACTACGCGCGGCGCGCCGGCTGCGACACGATCGCCCACGGCTGCACCGGCAAGGGCAACGATCAGGTTCGGATCGAGGCGACCGTCGCGACGCTCGCCCCCGAGCTGAAGGTGATCGCGCCGGTGCGCACGTGGGCGATGGGGCGAGACGAGGAGGTCGCGTATGCGCGCGAGCACGGGATTCCTGTGAAGGGCGGATCGGAGCACGCGCCCTACTCGATCGACGACAACCTCTGGGGGCGCTCGTCGGAGGGGCGCTGGATCGAGGACCTCAACCAGGCGCCGCAGGACGACGTCTTCCAGCTCGTCGCGCTGGCGCGGGACGCGCCCGATGAGCCGCAGCGGATCGAGCTCGAGTTCGAGCACGGGCTGCCGGTTGCGCTCGACGGCGAGCGGCTCGGGCTCGTCGCGCTGATCGAGCGCGTGGGGGAGATCGGCGCGCGCCACGGCGTCGGGATCGTCGACCACATCGAGGACCGCATCGTCGGCCTGAAGGTGCGCGACATCTACGAAGTGCCGGCGGCGACGATCATCCTCACCGCGCACCAGGAGCTCGAGAAGCTCGTCTGCACGATCCACCAAAACCAGTTCAAGCCCGGCCTCGACCGACAGTGGGCATACCTCGTCTACGCCGGGCTCTGGTGGGAGCCGCTGCGCTCCGACATCGACGCTTACGCGGACGCGGTCAACGTGCAGGCGAGCGGCACGATCGGCCTCGAGCTCTACAAGGGCACCGCGCGGGTGATCACGCGCAGCTCACCGAACGCGGTCTACGACCAGTCGCTCGCGAGCTTTGCGCAGTCGGGCGGACTGTTCTCGCAGACCGCCTCGCCCGGCTTCATCGAGCTGTGGTCGCTGCAGTCGCGGCTGGCCTGGCAGCTGCGCAACCGCGGCTGAGCCCGGTCGAGAACGACACCGCAGTCCCAGTATGTTTGTCTCGTCGCGTCGTAGCAAGCAGGACCTTGGGCCGGGCGGACAACAAGGCGAGGGGCGCCATGGCGCGTTCGCAAACAGCTTTCTCTGTGGTCCTGGCCGTACTCGCCGCGGTGCTGGTGTTGCCGGCCGCCGCCGGCGCTGCGACTTTGACGCTCGGGCCGGTGTTCGAAACGACGCTCAACCCGGGCCACGTCGCGCTTGTCGCGCTCGCGAACGGCGAAGTCGTCGCCGCGTGGCCGAAGCTCGTGGCGTCGACCGGCACCGACGCGAGTGCGATCGTGACCTCAGTGCAGTCGCCGTCCGGCGCTTGGTCCCCGCCGGTCGTTGCCGTCAGCGCACCGGGCCGCACGATTGTCGACGGCCCCGACCTCACTGCCGCGGGTAGCACGGCGGTTCTTGCGTGGGCCACCGAGCCGCTCGTCCGCTGCGGCGGGAACGCGAGCACGGCCTGCGGGCCGCGGCCGAGCTTCAAGTTGATGGCGGCGAAGCTCGCGAGCGGCGGATGGTCGCCGGCGGAGCAGATATATCGCGCGAGGGGGCTGGAGAGCCCGCTTTCGCTGGCCAGCACGAGCACCGGCGTCGCCGTCATCGAGTGGGGCTACTTCGACGCGAAGAGCGAGTTGAGCCGCCTGATGTACTCCGCGCTTGCGGGAACGTCGTGGACGCCTGCACGGACGCTCGTCAGCGATCGCTCGGGCGGCTCATCCGCTGGCGCTACGGAGAGCTCCGATGACGGCGGTCGATTCGTGCAATCTCCCGATGGCTCACAGCTGATCGTCGCCTGGCAACACGCTCGCGACTTGACGGCGGGACCGCGGCTGCTGGAACGGACCCTGCGTTACCGCCACGTTCTGTCGACAGGCTCGCTCGGCCCCGTTGCACAGGCGCACCTCTACGGTCCGGCGCCTCGTCGGACCTATTGGAGTGACGACGGCTACGCCGTCGCGATCGACGACGGCGGGAACATCACCGTCGCCTACGCATACGACACCAGCGCGGCGCACGTGCCGCCCGTCGAGCACTGGGACGCGGCTCTGATCGCCGCCGACGGGCGGGTCACGCACCAAACACTCGCGAGTACGCAGTTGAACGCAGTGGGTCTGGAAGCCGCGGACGTTGGCAGGCCGGTGATCTACGCGTCCGCCACGCACGTCGCTGCGCTGTGGAATTTCGGCAGCGAGGGTGTCGCCGATGCTGTGGCGCCGGTTGGTGGTGGCGCATTCGGCCCTCAGGCGATCGCCTTCCCGTACTGCACAGCGGGCGAGTGCGGCCTCATCCCGAGCGTCGCGCTTCCCGACGGCACCGTCGAGCTGTTCAATTACGACAACAACGCGAGCGGGCTCTACGTCGACACGCTGTCGGCCCAGGCGTCGGTCTGGACGTCGTCACTGATCGCGGTGAGTGGCGACGCGGCGGCACTTCAGGCGCAAGCCGAGGCGGCCGTGGCGCGACCCGACGGCTCGGTCGTGCTCGTACTGCTGAAGGAAGGCGCGCCGACGGCTGCGTTCTCGCTGCAGTCAGCGACGGTCGCCGCGAGCTGAGCGGCTCGGCCCGAGCGCGAGCAGCCCGTCGCACATAGCGGGATTCGCCCGGGCCACGTCTGGCCCGACGCCTACGATCCAAAGACCGATGGCCGAGCCGACCTGCGCCCACCTCCACGTCCACTCCGAGTACTCGCTGCTCGACGGAGCGTGCAAGATCCAGGGGCTCGTCGAGCGTGCCGCGAGCTTCGGGCAGCCGGCGCTCGGGCTCACCGACCACGGCGTGATGAACGGCGCCGTCGAGCTCTACAAGGCGTGCAAGAAGGCACAGATCAAGCCGATCGTCGGCTGCGAGGTCTACTTCGTCGATGACCACACCGCCGTCGCCCGGCCGGGGCAGCGGATCGAGCGCAACCACCTGACGCTGCTCGCAGCCAGCGATGAGGGCTACCGCAACCTGGTGAAGCTGTCGTCGACAGGCTTCCTCGAGGGCCTGCACCGCGGCCGTCCGACCGTCGACATGGCACAGATCGAGCGCTACGGCTCGGGGGTCATCGCGCTGACCGGTTGCCTTGCCTCGCGCCTGTGCGCGCGAATCGAAAGCGGCCAGATCGCCGAAGGCCGCGAGCACGTCGACCAGCTGATCGGCGCGCTCGGCTCCGAGAACGTCTACTTCGAGGTGCAGAAGAACGGCCTTGCCCTGCAGGATCGCTGCAACGAGGAGATCGTGAAGATGGCGCGCGAGCTTGGGCGCCCGCTCGTCGGCACCGGCGACGTCCACTATCTGCGCCGCGAGGACTACGACCACCACACGGCGCTGCTGTGCGTGCAGACGAAGAGCACGCTCGCGGCGCCAAAGTTGACCTTCGAGACCAACGAGTTCTATCTCAAGGATTCGGCTGCGATGGCGGCCGCCTTCGCGGAGTGGCCGGAGGCGATCGCGACGACGCTCGAGATCGCGGAGCGCTGCGAGGTATCGCTCGAGCTCGGCCGCCAGCTGATCCCCGCCTATCCGGTGCCGGAGGGCGAAACCGACGCGAGCTACCTGCGGCGGCTCGTCGAGGCCGGCCTGCGCGAGCGCTACGGCGACCCGCCGTCGGCCCAGGTGTTCGAGCGGATGGAGCTCGAGCTCGAGGTGATCGGCCGAATGGGCTTCAACTCCTACTTCCTGATCGTCTGGGACTTCGTGAACTTCGCGAAGAACAACGGCATCGCGGTCGGTCCGGGGCGCGGCTCGGCGGCAGGCTCGATCGTCTCCTACGCGCTGCGGATCACCGACGTCGACCCGCTCGCCTACGACCTGCTCTTCGAGCGCTTCCTCAACCCCGAGCGCGTCTCGATGCCGGACATCGACATCGACTTCTCGGTGCGCGGTCGCGAGCGCGTGATGCGTTACGTCGTCGATAAGTACGGCCGCGACTCGGTCGCGCAGATCGTGACCTTCGGCAAGATGTTCCCGCGCCAGGCGACACGCGATGCGGCGCGCGTCCTCGGCCACGACTACGCACAGGGCGACAGGCTCGCGAAGTTGATCCCCGATCCCCAGCAGGGCCGGCCGCCGAGCTTCGAGGACTGCCTCAAGCCGGGTGAGCCGTTGCGCGCGCTCTATGACATCGACGACACGGCGCGCCAGATCATCGACATGGCGCGAGGCCTCGAGGGCATCGTGCGCAACTCCTCGATCCATGCCGCGGCGGTCGTGATCGCGGACCGCCCGTTGACCGAGATCGTGCCGCTGCAGCTGGCCGATGCCGGCGTCGACGAGCGCGGTGAGCGCCAGTACCGAACCGTCACGCAGTTCTCGATGAAGCCGATCGAGGAGATCGGCCTGCTCAAGATGGATTTCCTCGGCCTGCGCAACCTCGACGTGATCGAGGATGCGCTCGACATCATTGAACGCTCGACCGGCGAGCGGCCGGACATGACCGGCCTGCGCCTCGATGATGCAAAGACCTACGAGATGCTCGCGCGAGGCGACTCGGTCGGCGTCTTCCAGATGGAGTCCGAGGGCATGCGCGAGGCCCTCAAGAAGGTCCGGCCTGACTGCTTCGAGGACCTCATCGCGCTCAACGCGCTCTACCGGCCCGGCGCGCTCGATCAGATTCCGACCTACGCGCGCGGCAAGCACGACCCCGCGTCGGTCGACTACCTGGACGCGCGCCTGCGGCCGATCCTCGCCTCGTCGATGGGCGTGATCCTCTACCAGGAGCAGGCGATGCAGATCGCCAAGGAGCTCGCCGGCTTCTCCGGCGGCAAGGCCGATGACCTGCGCAAGGCGATCGGCAAGAAGAACCGCGCGGCGATGGCAGCGCTCAAGCCCGACTTCGTCGCCGGTTGCCGCGCGAGCGGGACCGCCGAGAAGGTGATCGACTTCCTCTGGCTGACCAACGAGCGCTCGGCCGACTACTCGTTCAACCGCAGCCACGCAGCCTGCTACGGCCTGATCAGCTACCGGACGGCGTGGCTGAAGGCGAACTACCCGGCCGAGTACATGGCGGCGCTGATCTCCTCGGTGATGTCGACCAAGGACAAGGTGCCGTTCTTCGTCGCGCGCTGCGAGGACATGGGCATCGAGATCCTGCCGCCCGACGTCAACGTCTCAGACCACGAATTCCAGGTCGTCGACGGCAACATCCGTTTTGGCCTGGACGCCGTCAAGGGCGTCGGCTACCAGGCGGTCGAGGCGATCAAACGCGCGCGCGAGGACGGCGGTCCGTTCCGCTCACTATGGGACTTCACCGAGCGCGTCGACGCGCGCGCGGTGAACAAGAAGGCGATCGAGGCGCTGATCAAGTGCGGCGCGCTCGGGTCGACCGGGGCGACGCGCCGCGGCATGCTCACCGTGCTCGAGCAGGCGCAGGGCGCGGGCCAGCGCGCACAGCAGGACGCGCTGATCGGCCAGGCCTCGATCTTCGACCTGGGCGGCGGAGCCGGCGAGCCCGCGAGCGCGCCGGCCGCGCATCGGCCGCCGATCCCGGCCGTCGAGTTCGAGCAGCACGAGCTGCTTGTGGTCGAGAAGGAGGCGATCGGCCTGTTCATCTCGGCGCACCCGCTCAAGGCCGTGCGCGAGGCACTCCGCGCCGCCGTCGACTGCCCACTGGCGGAGGTCGCCGCGCGCCCCGACAAGGACAGCGTCACGATCGGGGGAATCGTCACGCAGGCGCGCAAGATCCGCACGCGCTCCGGCACCGACATGACCTTCGCGACGCTCGACGATCTCGAGGGCCAGGCCGAGCTGATCGTGTTCGAGACGGCGCTCGAGTCGCTCGGCCGCCCGCTCGAGGCGGACATGATCGTCCTCGTTCGCGGGCGCGTCGACCACAAGGACGGTGAAACGAGCGTCGTCGCGCAGTCGATCGAGCTCTTTCAGCCCGATCCGGAGGAGGTGGAGCGCGCCCGCGTCGCGGCGCGCGAAGCCGCGCGACCGAAGAAGCTCCACCTCGCGCTGAGCGGCGAACACGGCCGGGCCGAGCTCCTCTCAGACCTCAAGCACGTACTCGCCGCCTTCCCCGGCACCGCCGAGGTCGTCGTCGAGCTCGGCGAGACGCGGATCCGCCTCGGCGAGGGCTACCGCGTCGAGCCGAGCGTCAGCCTGCGCGCCGAGCTCGAGCAGCTGACCGGCGCCCCGGCGCGCCTCGTCGCCTAGCGGGCGCGGTCGCCGCCGCCGTTCGCGTTCGGGACGGCGCGGAAGTCGTCGTCCGGGCGAGGCGCCCGTGCAAGACTCTCGGCCGATGGCTCAAAGCACGACCGGAGAGATCATCGATGGGCTCTGGCGGTTTGAGGCGCTCCATCCTGAATGGACCGAGGACGAGGGCGGCGAGGATGGCTGGGAGCAGCAGGTTGCATGGTGGGCGCTCGCAACTTCCCGGGGCCTCGTCCTGATCGATCCCCTCGTCGATGACTGGGACACGCTCGATCGACTCGTGGCAGACCGGGGCGGATGCGCCGGGATCGTGCGCACCTGCCACTGGCACCAGCGGAGCATTCCCGACGCCGCGAACCGGTACAGCGCCGAGGTGTGGGCCAAGCCGCACAGCGAGGACGAGCGCGCGCTTTACGCGTTTGACCGTTCAGTCGGTGAAGGGGACGAGCTCTTTGACGGACCGCGCGTCGTCGATGTCGAGCGAGCTGACGAGATCGCGTTATGGCTCCCGCGGCAGGCGGCGCTCGTCTTCGGTGACGCGATGATTCGAACGAGCGCCGGTGAGCTTCGCGTATGTCCGGAGTCATGGACGCAACCCGCGGGCGGCGCGGCAAGGCTCCGTGCGCTACTCCGTGCGCTCACGGAGCTCCCGGTCGAGCACGTCTTCGTGGCGCACGGTCCAGTCGTGCTCGGCGGCGGCGGCGAGTCGCTGCGAATTGCGACGAGCTGAGCGCCGTCGCGCGTGGTGGCGGGTCGTTGCTGCTGCGCGCGCGCACGCCGGCGGCGCTTACGCGTCGCCGGCGGGCACGTGCCTCTCCCGCATCTCGGCTCCCTGTCGGAGTCGCGCCTCCTCGGCCTTGAAGGCGTCGAAGGCGAGGAGCCAGGCAGCTTTCGCGTCGCACAGGATCGTTCGCCGCCGCTCGGCGGCAGCGAATGCCGCGGCCGCGCCCACCGCGTCGTGATCCGTGTACGTGAGTTGAGAGCTCGCCATCACCACTCCTGCGTGAGGGATACAACCACCGTGTTGCGCAGGCATTGGGTGACGTGCTTCCCCCATTACGCCCGTGTTGTCGCTCAGTTAGGAAGCTCGCGGGGCGCTAGCCCGCGATCAGGCCGCGGACGAGCGCGACCTCTGCGGCGGTCGGCCCGCTGCGATCCGGTCCGGGCGTCTCGAGCACGCATGGAAGCGCCCTGAAGCGCGGCTCGTTGACGAACGCGCGGGCGCCCTCGATCCCGAGCTCCCCGTCGCCGATGTTGGCGTGGCGGTCGCGGTTCGAGCCAAGGGGTGTCTGCGAGTCATTGAGATGCAGGGAGCCGATCCGCCCACGCCCAATCGCACGCTCGCACGCGTCGATCGTCGTGCGAAGCGCGTCTGGAGTGCGGATCTCGAAGCCGGAGGCCAGTAGGTGGCAGGAGTCGAGGCAGACGCCAAGCCGTTCGCCGTCGCCGCCGGCCTCGAGCAGGGCGGCGAGCTCATCGAACGAGCGCCCCAGGGTGCCCCCGGCGCCGGCCGTGTTCTCGAGATGCAGCGGGCAGCGCTCCGACGCCGCGAGCGCCTCGCGGAACAGTTCGCCGGCGCGCGCGATCGCCTCGCCGACGTGGCCGGTCTTGGCTGAGCCGGGATGTACGACCACGCAGGTTGCGCCAATCGAGTCACCGACGCACAGGGAGTGGGTAAGCGAGGCGAGCGACTTTGCCCGGATCTCAGGGTCGTCTGACGCGCAGTTGAGCAGGTAGACCGCGTGGATCATCACCGCGCCGATCTCGCTCGCAGCGAGATCCTCGCGAAACCGCGCGAGGGCCTCGTCTCCGTAGTGCGTCGGCCGCCACATGCGCGGCGACTGGTTGAAGATCTGGATTGCCTGCGCCCCGAGTGCGCTCCCGCGCTCGACAGCGCGCCAGACGCCGCCGGCGGGCGAGACGTGGGCGCCGATTAGCATCCGCGGATGGCCATGCGAGTTCGCTTCGCTCCTTCCCCGACCGGGGCGCTCCACATCGGCGGCGCCCGCACCGCCCTTTTCAACTGGCTGCTCGCGCGCAGCGCCGCCGGGCGCTTCGTGCTGCGGATCGAAGATACCGACAGCGAGCGCTCGACGGCCGAGAACGTAGAGCAGATCCTCGATGCGCTGCGCTGGCTGGAGCTCGACTGGGATGAGGGCCCGATCTTCCAGTCCCAGCGCGAGGATCGCCATCGTGCCGCGGTCGATCAGCTGCTCGCAGCGGGGCGCGCGTACCGCAGCGCGGCGACCGCCGAGCACGTCAAGGCATGGAAGGCCGAGCACGGGGACGACCGCGGCTTCCGCGGGCAGGACGAAGGCGCCGGCGCGGTCCGCCTGCGAGTCCCCGATGAGGGTGACACGGTCGTCGATGACCTCGTCGTCGGGACGGTGCGAACGCCGAATCGCTCGCTCGACGACCTCGTCATCGCGCGCGCCGATGGAACACCGCTCTACAACCTGGCGGTCGCGGTCGACGACCTCGACGCTCAGATCACACATGTGATTCGCGGCAACGACCACCTGACGAACACCGCGAAGCAGCTGCTGATCATCGAGGCGCTCGGCGCGAGCCCGCCGCGCTACGGGCACCTCCCGCTGCTGCACGGCCCGGACGGCAAGAAGCTCTCCAAGCGCCACGGCGCAGCCTCGGTCCAGGAGCTGCGCGAGGCCGGATACCTGCCGGCGGCGGTTCGCAACTACCTCGCCCTGCTCGGCTGGGGTGCAGGCGACGACGAGACGATCATCTCGACCGATGAGCTGATCGCGCGCTTCGACATCGCGGGCGTTCAGCGAAACCCGGCCCGCTTCGACGAGACGAAGCTGCGCTGGCTGAACGGCCGCTACATGCGGGCGCTCAGCGAGGACGAGCTCACCGCCGCGCTTGAGGCCTATTACGGCCGTGACGGGCTTGGCCCGGCCGCTGCGATCAGTGCCGACAAGCTCCAGACGCTCGCCGACTTCTGGCCGCTGTGCGGCCCGATCTTCGATGGCCCAGCGGACGATCCGAAAGCGCGCGAACGCTGGCTCGACGCGGCGGGGTTGTCGGTCTTACGCGATATCCGCGGAGTGCTCGCCGCGCTGCCCGATCCGTTCGACGTTAGATCAGTCGAGGCCGCGCTCACAGCGATCGTCGATCGGCGAGAGCTCAAGCCGGCGGCTGTCTACCAACCGCTGCGGGTGGCGCTGATGGGACGTGCCGTCTCACCCGGCATCTTCGAGACCGTCGCCGTCCTCGGGCGCGCGGAAGCGCTCGCCAGGATTGATCGCGCCCTGGGGTAAACGTTTCGGCCAAGGCTGCCGATGAAGGAGGTGATATCCGGGCGGTGGACGCCCAAACGAAGCTCGCGCATGGATGCGGGAGCTCCACCCCCGAGAGAACAGAGAGCAAGCGCGAATGGCAGCTAACGAGACGGTCGCGGTTCCGCGGACGGCGACCGAATCCCCAGTCCAACCGCTCGAAGAGCGGCAGGGCGAAGGCCATGGACGGCGCCTCACCGCGGCATTCGAGGCCCTCGAAGGCTTTCCGGCGCTGGCCGAGGCACGTAATCGTCTGCTCGCATTGGTGGGCAATCACCGGATTCCGCTCGCCGATGTCGTTGAGACCGTCGAGGCGGATATCGCGCTTGTTGTCGCCGTGCTGCGCTTCGCCAATGAGGCGCCCGGCCGCGGTGGCGCTCGGATCGAGAACATCCCGGACGCTGTCCGCGTCCTCAGCCCGGAAGCCGTACACCAGCTCGCCGAACGCATGCGTACGTTCGACTACTTTGAGCGCAGCGCAGTCTGGGAGGGCGCACCCGACCGCTTTCGCCTGCACGCGCTGGCCACGCGCGCGGCGGCCGAGCTGCTCGCGGTCGAGATCGGCTACCCCGACCGCGATCGCCTGATCGTCTCGGCGCTGCTCCACGACATCGGCAAGCTCGTCCTGATGCACGCCTATTCGGGCTACCCGGCGGCGGTTCATCGCGACGCGCGTACCCCGGAGGAGCGCGTGCAACGCGAACGTCGCGAGCTCGGCGTCGACCACGCGGTCGTGGGCGGCGTCCTCGCGCGGCGCTGGGGCCTGCCGAAGTCGCTCGCAAACGCGATCGAGCGCCATCACTCCGATGAGCTCGATGGCGATGCCGCTCTCGTCCGCCTCGCCGACATGCTCGCGCACTATGTGCACGACGATCCCGTCTCGCCGGCCGACATGTTGCGTGTCGCCCGAACCGCGGGTGTCGGGTCGACCGAGCTGCGCGCGGTTCTCTACGAGCTGCCCCAGTCTTCCGGCACCGGCCGCCGGCGCGTAGTCGAGGCATGCCCGCTGTCCGCGCGCGAGCGCGACGTCCTGCGCCTGCTCGCGGAGGGCAAGGTCTACAAGCAGATCGCCCAGGACCTCACGCTCTCGACCAGCACGGTGCGGACGCATCTGCACAACGTCTACGGCAAGCTTGGCGCCGTCGACCGCGCGCAGGCTGTCCTGATCGCCACCGAGCGCGGCTGGCTCTGAACTGACCGCCGTGCTCCGGGTGCGCTATGCGCCCCGGGCGACGGTCGCGTGCGCCGACGGCGCCGCGGGTAGCGCAGCGCCCGATCGATCACGCCCGAGTTGGTGTTCGCGGCCTCGCCGTGTCACATTTCGCGGCCGGCGTCATCAGCTTCGAACAGCGCGAGCTCTGACAGGCCAACCACCCCATCGGGGTCGCAGTAAGGTGGCGTGGCTTGCTCTCGATCACGACGAAGTCCCCGTATGCCGTGCAGGCGCTCATCGAGCTCGGGTTGAGCGGTGAGGGCGCGCCCGTTCCGATCGCGGAGCTCGCGCGCCGACGCCAGATACCGGTGCAGTTCCTCGAGCAGCTCTTCTCTGTGCTGCGCCGCGCCGGAATCCTGCGCTCATACCGCGGGGTGAAGGGTGGCTACGCGTTCGCGCGTGACCCGGCGGACATCAGCGTCCTCGACGTGGTCGAGCTGCTCGACGGCGCTCTCGGCGCCGAGGCGCGGGGTGTGTTCCTCGAGGCGGCGCAGGCAACGCGCGGAGTGCTCGCCGCGGTGACCCTGGCCGAGCTGATCGAGGGTGAGCAGCGCGAGAGCGGGCGCACGATGTACCACATCTGAAAGCGGGCGCCCGGTCGGGATGCTGAAATGGGGGTCGTGAAGCGCACGTTGCTGAGGCTCCTCGGGGGGAGCATCCTGATCGTGCTGCTCGCCACCGCAGCGTCGGCGACCACCTTCTTCGAGGACGTCGGGATCATCTCGGACGCGATCGGCCACGGCGTGCTGATCAAGCCGGCCTTCCTGGCACCGACGTACGCCGGGCAGCCCGTGACGATCCTGATCCTCGGCAGCGACACGCGGGCGCTTTCGCACATCGCCGTCGATCGCCTCGATCCCCGGCACTCCGACACGATTCTGCTCGCGCACCTCGACCCGCAGAGCGGCCAGACGACCCTGATGTCGATCCCGCGCGACCTGCAGGTCAGCTACTACGCCCACGGCGGCTTCTACCCGAACGTCAAGATCAATTCCGCCATCACCTACGGCGGCCCGACCAAGACGGTGCAGGTCGTCGAGCACCTGCTCGGGATCAAGATCAACGACCTGATCGTGATCGACTTCCAGGCGTTTGCGTTCCTGACTGATGGTCTTGGTTGCGTGTACATCGACGTCGACCACCTGTACTCGAACCCCGGCAACAACGGCTACTCGCAGATCTACATCCCGCCCGGGTACAGGCCGCTGTGCCAATACCAGGCGCTCAGCTACGTTCGCTACCGCCACGACGATTCGACCTACGCGCGCGATGCTCGCGAGCAGGACTACATCCGTGAGGCCAAGCAGCAGCTCGGTATTCGCACGAGCCTGCTGACGAACCCGAGCGAGCTCCAGGCCTTGCTGACCAGGGTGAGCTCGAACGGGGGCATCGAGACCAACATTCACGGGACCAACGCGGTCCTGCGGCTCGTCGAGATCGCGGAGGCCTCCGTCGCGAAGCCGGTGCGCCAGCTGCAGTTCCCCAACGACGGCTCGGTCGTCAGCGCGAGCGGCGCCAACCAGGTCGTACCCTCACAGTCACAGCTCCAGGCCCTCACGCAGGACTTCCTTTACGGGCGCAACGAGGTCTATCTCCCGCCGAAGAGCGCCGCGCCGGCCAAGGGTAGTCACCACCACCATCACCGCCACGCCGGAGTCAGCGCCGCCGCCGCGCTCGGGCTCGTCCCGGTGCCCACCTATGCGCTCGATGACGCGCGAGTGATGCAGGTCAGCGTGCCGTTCCCAGTCGAGATGCCGCGAGTGACCTCGCCTGCCGGGTTCTTCCCTGCCGCGGATGCCTTCTACCACTTCTCCTACAAGGTCCCGTGGGTCGCGACCTACGGCGGACTGAAATACCACGCCTATCGAATCACCTGGCAGGACGGCAGCGAGCTCGGCGCCTACTACGGAATCGACGGGATGGACTGGACGCACCCGCCGCTATTCGAGAACGCCAAGACCGACGTGATCGGCGGGCGCACCTACATGTTCGTGACCAACGGCGGTCACTGGCAGGACATCGGCTGGATCCAGGGCAAGGACCTCTACTGGGTGAGCAATACGCTCTTCGACAACATCTCAAACCCGGCAATGCTGCAGATCGCGGAGTCGGCGACGCCGGTCAGCTGAGTCCGACCCCGCTAGATTTGCGAGGGTGGGGCGAATCCCGATCGACATTACGGGGTGCATCGGCGATACGCGCCTGGTGAGACTCGCTCGGATCGGCGCGGGGAGCCTCGCCCCGAACGTCGAGCTCTACGGAAAGCTCGAGGCGGCGAACCCGGGTGGCAGCGTGAAGGACCGGATCGGGCTCGCGATGATCGAGGCGGCGGAGCGTGACGGGCTGATCGAGCCTGGGCGTACGACGATCGTCGAAGCGACGAGCGGCAACACCGGGATCGCGCTAGCGCTCGTCTGCGCGGCGAAGGGGTACGAGCTCATCGTGACACTGCCGCAAGGGATGAGTCGCGAACGAACTTCGCTGTTGCGCCAATACGGCGCGCGCGTCGAGATCGTCGAATCCTTGGGTGGCATGAGCGAGGCTGTCGATGCTGCGCGCGAGCTGGCGCGATCGGATGACGTCTATTTGCCCGACCAGTTCTCGAACCCGGCCAATCCGCAGATCCATCGCGAGACGACGGGCCCCGAGATCCTCGAGGCGCTCGACGGGCGCGTCGACGCGCTTGTCGCCGGCGTCGGTACCGGCGGCACGATCACCGGTGTCGGCGAGGTGCTGCGCTCGCGCAACTCCGGCTGCAAGATCGTGGCGGTGGAGCCGGCCGCCTCGGCGGTGCTGAGTGGCGGCAAGGCCGGTCCGCACCACATCCAGGGGATTGGCGCCGGCTTCGTTCCGGCGGTGCTGAATCGCGAGCTGATCGACGAGGTGATCGCGGTCGGCGATGATCGAGCGATGCAGGTTGCGCGCCTCGCAGCACAGCGCGAGGGGATCATCGCCGGGATCTCGAGCGGCGCTGCGCTCGCCGCCGCGCTGGAGCTCGGCGCACGGTCCGAGGCGGCCGGTTCGCGGATCGTCGTGATCCTGCCGGACTCGGGCGAGCGCTACATCTCGCTGCCGTTCTTCGCCGCGTAGCGAGCCGGCGCCGGCACGGCTGGTTTCGAACTTAGCACGAGCTTTCACTAGTGCCGACGAAGCCGGGGGCGCGTCAGAATGCTCGAAGATCTGTCGATGCTAAGTGCGCTGCTGACATTCGCACCGGTCGCGGTGCTGCTGACGATCACCCCCGGTGTCGCGACCGCACTTGTGATCCGCAATGCCGCGCGCGGCGGGCGCCGTCACGCGTTCCTCACCACCGCTGGCAATTCGATCGGGGTGCTCGCCTGGGGCTGCTTCGCGGCGGTTGGGATCGCGACCGTCGTCGCCGCGTCGACGGCGGCGTTTACAGCAGTCAAGCTGGTGGGCGCACTAGTCCTCGTCGTCATGGGCGTTCGATCGCTGCGTCTCGGACACCGCGACACCGAACCGACGCCCGAACGCCGGGCGCCACCGGCGATCTCCGATCGTGCGGCCGTACGTGATGGCCTCCTGACAAGCCTCTCCAATCCCAAGCTAACCAACTCGCCGCGCGACGCGAGCCACGCCTTTCGTGACCGCTCACATGGAAAGCGAGCGCCCGAATAGGACGGCGTCACGCGCCCCAACGCACGAAATGGGAGCAGTGTGCGGGCGGCTGAATAAGCTCGGTCGGTGAGGACTTTCAGGGAGGCGGCGCGCGTGCTGCGCCACAGCGACTACCGATGGCTGTGGGCGGGCCAGTCGACGAGCGCGGTCGGCGATTCGCTGGTCTTCGTCGCGCTTGCGCTCTTCATTACCGACCGCACCGGCAATCCGACTGACCTTGGCCTCGTCCTGGCTGCAGGAGCTACGCCGCTGATCGCGTTCCTGCTCCTCGGCGGCGTGTGGGCGGATCGCCTGCCACGTCATGTCGTGGTGATCGTGACCGACCTGATCTGTGCGGCGCTCCACGCGCTGCTCGCGACGTTGATCTTCACGAGCCAGGTCGAGATCTGGCAGATCGTCGTGATCATGGCGCTCTTCGGCACGGCGGAGGCGTTTTTCCGGCCCGCTGTCTCTGGCCTGGTGCCGCAGACCGTGCCGGAAGCCGATATTCAGCAGGCGAACGCGCTGATGGGCGTGTCGCGTAACGTCGCGACGTTCGCTGGACCGGCGCTTGCCACAGCGCTCATCTTGACCGCCGGCGCGGGCTGGGCGTTTGCGATCGATGCGGGCACTTTTCTTGTCAGCGCGGCCTGCCTCAGCCGAGTCCGTCCACGGCGGCGCGGCGCTGCAGGGTTGCCGGTCGGGCCGAGCCGGCGCAGCGTTCGGTCTGAGCTCCGCGCGGGCTACCTCGAGGTGCGATCGCGAGCCTGGATTTGGGTGACGCTGGTCGCGTTTGCTGTCGTCGATCTCGCCGCCATCGCGCCGCTGTTCGTGCTTGGACCGCTCGTCGCGCGCGAGCAATACGGACACACAGCCGTGTTCGGCATACGCGTGGCGATGATCGGGATCGGGACCATCGCTGGCTCGCTGATCGGGATCGGCTGGCGCCCCCGACACCCAATGCGCACGGCGGTTCTGCTGATCCTGTTGTGGCCGCCGTCGCTGATCCTCTTTGGCGCCGGAGTCACACTTTGGGCCGTCCTGCCCGCCGCAGTCCTAGGCGGCCTGGGCCTCGCCCTGTTCGACACCTGGTGGTCGACTGCGCTCGCCGAGCGAGTGCCGCCGGACCGGCTTTCGCGCGTCAGCTCCTACGACTGGGTAGTGTCGGCAGGCCTACTGCCCGCGGGGTACGCGGTCGCCGGACCGCTCGGCCACTGGCTAGGTGCCGCGCCGGTCCTGATCGGCGGCGCCGCACTCGCACTGGTGGCAACACTCGCGGCACTCATCCCGCGCGAGACGAGGATGCTCGAACGCGCGCCCCTAACCGAGCCTCACGCCCTCGAGGTATGCACCGGGGTATGCACGCAGTGAGCCTTCCGGGCATCCCTGGCACGCCTGACCCCAGCAAATCCGGCATTTCCCCACCGGCGCTGGGCCGTCATGGGCACGGCTGGGCCGGCCGCTACGCTTTGGCCAATGCCGGCTAGCAACCTGCTCACCCGCGTCGTGCGGGAGATCCGCCGCGACATCAAAGCCGCGCGCGAGCGCGATCCCGCGGCGCGCGGGGTCGGCGCCGTCGAGATGCTCGCTACCTGGCCTGGGATCCAGGCGCTGCTTGCGCACCGCGTAGCGCACGTGTTGCACGAGGCCGGAGTGCCGGTTCTACCCCGGGCGATCGCATACGGGGCGCGAACGGTGACCGGCATCGAGATCCATCCGGCAGCGCAGATCGGCGAGCGTCTGTTCATCGATCACGGAACGGGCGTCGTCATCGGCGAAACCGCTGAGATCGGCGACGACGTAACCCTCTACCAGGGCGTCACGCTCGGCGGTACCGGCTTCCAGATCGGCAAGCGCCACCCGACGATCGAAGGCTACGTCACGATTGGCTCGGGAGCGAAGCTGCTCGGTCCGATAACGATCGGCCACGGCGCGAAGATCGGTGCGAACAGCGTCGTCGTCGCGGACGTGCCGGCGAACGCAACGGTGGTCGGCGTCCCGGGTCATCCCGTGCGCGTCGATGGGCGGCGCGTCGAGGGTCCTGACGCCGACTGGATTCATCTTCCCGATCCGGTCGCCGACGCGATGCGCGCGCTCTCAGCGCGCGTCGCTGAGCTCGAGCGCCAGCTCAGCGAGCTCACCGGTCGGCCCGTCGACGACAAGCGCGAGGCCGCCACGGTCCATCCGCTCCGTCCCGTCCAAGGCCGCAACCCCGCCGGCGGCTAGATCGCGTCACAGGTGACGCCAGGAACCCAGCGAGCACTCACCCTCCGGCGCCGCACCGCAAGCAAACGCCAGCAAGATATTTGAGTTCACGCAAGCGCAAGCGGGCCTAGCGCGACACTCCGTGAACCTCAAATATCAGTAGTACACGCAGCGGCACCGGTGCCGCGGACGCACCTTGTATTCGCGCGACTGGCCCCGGTTCCACAGCCAGTGGTCGAGCACGCGCGGCGCGATGCCGTGGCGCTCCGCAAGCCTCTCGCACGCAACCAGCGCGCAGGCACGGATCTCCCGCTCCTCGCGCCCCGGCTCGAGGAGGCGCTCGGAGTCGATCCGCCATGCGAGCTCCTCACCGTATTCGAGGACCCCGTCGCAGCGCAGAACATGGGGAACGACGTTGTCGGCAAAGATCGTCAGGCGGTCGAGGTCGTCGAACTGCGCCACGCCGGCGAGCGCCAGGTCGGTGGGGAGGAGTTGCGCGCGCTTGTAGAACGGGCGATCGCGGAACAGCGGCATGCCGAGGACGGCTTGGCTGGCCAAGCGCTCGGCCGAGCCTGCAGCTGCGGCGATCCAGTCGAGCGCGCTGCGATTCCCGAGCGAGGCTCCCAGGTCGCGAAGTGCCTGGGCGTAAAGCGACATCAGCTCGTGCCCGGGCTGCTGATCGAGCACGCCGGCGATCGTCGGCGTGTCGATCCCACGCAGCTGCGCGTTTGTCCACGGCCCAGCGGCGCGAAAATGGTCTGTCAGCGAGGCGGCGACGGTGGCGTAGCCGGAGTGACCGGGGCGCTTGCGCAGTGTCGGAAACCAGCCCGACCCGAAGTTGATCGCATCGAGCGTGAGGAAGTACCGCGCGACATCCTCGGCCTCGCCGTCGAGGTAATGGAGCGTGCGATCGAGCGCCGGCACAGGCGCCGCGTCGAGCTCGAGGGCGGCATCCGGGACGATGCGTACCGAGCGCGCTCGCTCGGCGATCTCCGCGGCGCTCGCGCGCACCTCGTCAATGAGGCGCATGCGCGTGGCGGCAATGGACTAGGGCGGGCGTCGACGCGACGCGCGCGTGGTAGGCGCGGGAGCGGGGCGAGGCGGGGCCGCCGGTGCGGTCGAGCCGGTAGATATCCGCCATGGTCGCGAGCGTCGGGTGCAGGGCCATGCCGGTGAGGCTAGCCGCTTGCCCTTCTATGCTGGGAGAGTGGCCCAGTTGAGCATGTCCGATCCGCGCATCGAGGGGCTGCTCGACGGCCTGAACCCTGCGCAGCGCGAGGCCGTCACGTGGGGGGACGGGCCGCTCTTGATCCTTGCCGGCGCCGGCAGCGGCAAGACGCGCGTGCTCACGCACCGCATTGCCTGGCTGATCCAGACCGAGCGCGCGCGTCGCGACGAGCTTCTCGCGATCACCTTTACGAACAAGGCGGCGAGCGAGATGCGCTCGCGTGCGGAGATGCTGCTCGGGCATTCGGCCCGCGGCATGTGGGTCATGACCTTCCATTCCGCTTGCACGCGGATGCTGCGTGCCGAGGCCACGCGCCTGGGCTACACGCGCCAGTTCACGATCTATGACCAGGCGGACGCCCGGCGGCTCGTGAAGCACTCGTTGGACGCGGTCGACGCCGACCCGAAGCGCTTCAGCCCGGCAGCCGTCCACAGCCAGATCTCCGATGCGAAGAACCGGCTGCGCAACGCGGCCGAATACCGATCGATGGTCGGCTCCTACTTCGAGCAGACCGTGGCGGACGCCTATGAGGTTTATGAGCGCGAGCTAGTCCGCAACAACGCAATGGACTTCGACGACCTGCTGGTGCGGACGGTGAACCTGCTCGAGCTCTTTCCCGAGGTGCGCGAGCGCTATCAGCGCGTCTTCCGGCACATCCTCGTCGACGAGTACCAGGACACCAACCACGCGCAGTACATGCTGCTGCGCCTGCTCGCCGGCGAGCGGCGCAACATCGCCGTCGTCGGCGACGACGCACAGTCGATCTACGGCTTCCGCGGCGCCGACATTCGCAACATCCTCGACTTCGAGCGCGACTTCAAGGAGGCCCACATCGTCCGTCTCGAGCAGAACTACCGCTCGACGCAGACGATCCTGTCAGCCGCCAATGCCGTGATCGCACACAACCGCGATCAGATGCCGAAGGATCTGTGGACCGAGGTCGGGGAGGGGGATCCGATCAAGGTGCGCGTACTCGCCGACGAGCATGCGGAGGCGCGGTATGTCCTCGGCGAGATCGAGCGCCTCGTCGACGAGGGCGTCTCGCGCGCGGAGATCGCCGTCTTCTACCGCACGAATGCGCAGTCGCGCGTGCTCGAGGACGTGCTCGTTCGCGCCGAGGTGCCCTACCAGGTGATCGGTGGCACGAAGTTCTACGAGCGCGCCGAAATCAAGGACGCGATGGCCTATCTGACGCTGCTGGCAAACCCACAGGACCAGGTCAGCTTCACGCGGATTGCCAACAGCCCCCGGCGCGGCATCGGGCAGACGTCGCTCTCGCGCGTGCTCGCGCAGGCGGCGACGCTCGGGCAGCCCGTCTGGGAGGTGGCGGCTGGGGCGGAACGGGTACCGGGCTTGGGCAAGGCGGCAGTCACCGCGTTCGGGCGCTTCATGGACGTGATGGGCGAGTTGCGCGCGCTGGCGAGCGGCGGCGGTCCCGTGGCAGAGCTGCTCGAGACGACACTTCGGCGCAGCGGATACCTCGACTGGCTCGAGGCCGAGCGCACGTTCGAGGCGCAGGGTCGGATCGAGAACCTCGAGGAGCTGGTCGGCGTCGCGCGCGAGTTCGATGCGAGCGCGGAGCAGGGTGGGCTCGACGCGTTCCTCGAGCAGGTCGCGCTGGTCAGCGACGCCGACGCGCGCGTCGACGACCAGGGACTCGTCACGCTGATGACGCTGCACAATGCGAAAGGGCTCGAATACCCGATCGTCTTCATCATCGGCTGCGAGGAGGGCATCTTCCCCCACTCGCGATCGCTCGACGAGGGCTCGCTCGAGGAGGAGCGGCGCCTCTGCTACGTCGGGATAACGCGCGCGATGCGCGACCTGACGTTCAGCTACGCGCGGCGTCGTTCCCTCTTCGGGGTCGAGCACTACGGGCTTCGCAGCCGTTTCCTCGACGAGCTCCCGGTGGAGCTGGTCGACGCGGGCGATGAATTCGTCGCGCCCGCCTTTGGCGGCGCGTTCGCCGGCCGCGCGTCCGCTGTTTCGAGCGGTTCGAGTTGGGCGGCGGCAAGTGCCGGTGGCAGCGCGGCCGCTGCGCCGTCGGTGAGCTACCGGCTCGGCGACGACGTTCTGCATGCCGCCTTCGGCGAGGGCGTCGTAACGGGCGTAGAACCCGGCGGGATCGTCGTCGTGCGCTTCGCGCGCGACGGCTCGGAGCGCAAGCTGCTAGATAGCGCACCAATGGAGCGCCAATGAGCGTAGGCGAAGCAGTGATACCCCATGACGGGGCACAGGTCATCGACGGCCGCGCGGTCGCCGCGCGCGTGCGCGCGGAGGTGGCCGAGGGCGTCGCGGAGTTCGCGGCGCGGCACGGACGGCCCCCGGGGCTCGCCACGGTGCTCGTCGGCGAGGACCCGGCGAGCGCGATCTACGTTGCCGGCAAGCAGAAGGCGAGCGCGCAGGTCGGCATCCGCGGCTTTGATCACCGGCCGTCGGCGGACATCAGCCAGGACGAGCTCGCCGCGCTGGTCGGCGAGCTCAACGCGAACCCGGAGGTGAGCGGCATGATCGTGCAGCTGCCGCTCCCCAGCCACCTCGACGGGACCTACATCACGGGGCTGGTCGATGCGGCGAAGGACGTCGACGGGCTGACCGCGGTCTCGGCCGGGTTGCTTTCGCTCGGGCGCCCGGGGCTGGCGCCCTGCACGCCGGTCGGCGTGATCGAGCTCCTGCGCAGTGTCAACGCGGAGCTCGAAGGCGCCGAGGTGGTCGTCGTCGGACGCTCGAACCTCTTCGGCAAGCCGATGGCGCAGTTGCTGCTCGCGGAGAACGCGACCGTGACCGTCTGCCACTCGCGCACGCGCGACCTGCGCGAGGTATGCCTGCGAGCAGACATCCTGATCGCCGCCGTCGGCCGGGCGCAGATGGTCAAGGGCGATTGGGTCAAACCGGGCGCGATCGTGATCGACGTCGGGCAGACGCGGGGCGCGGACGGCAAGATCCTCGGCGACGTGGACTTCGAAGCGGCGCGCGAGCGCGCCGGAGCGATCACCCCGGTTCCGGGCGGCGTTGGGCCGATGACGATCGCGTGCCTGTTGCGCAACACGCTGAGCGCCGCGCGAGCGCAGGCAGGCGAATAGCGACCGAGGCAGGCGCGTTCCGGGCGCGTGCAACACTCCGCTGCGGGCATGGCTTGGACCAGGATCGTGGCAGTGCCGCTTGCGGCGCTCGCACTGGCGGCGTGCGGGACGGGCCAGGCCGCGCGGAACACGGCCGCCGGCGGCTGGCCGGCTCGCCATCCCGTGTGCCTGCGAGCTTCGCTGGCCGCGATCGCGCGCACGCTGCGCCTGCCTTCGAGCGCGATCAGCCACGACATATCAACCGGGCGTAACGCGATGCCCCAGTGCCTGTACCGCGTCCATCGCGCCGGCGGCCGAACCGTCGCGGTCCTCGCGAACGTCGAGGCCACCCGGGCCGCCTATTTCATCGTCCTGCGGACGATCGACGAGGCCGCGCAGACCTTCACTTACCCGCAGCGCGGCAGCCCGCCACCGGTCGCGGTCGCGCAACTCGGACTGGAAGCGAGCTGGTTCCCCGAGGAGCAGTGGCTGATCTCGACCGACGGCTATCGCGTGATCACGACGTCGATCGAGTGGTCCGGCGCTGACCAGGGGCAGAAGATCGCGCTCGCGCGGGCCGTGACCGCGCCGTACCTGCATACGCCGCACGGCAAGCGCGCGGAGCAGGTCGCTCAGGACTTCCCGTAGTACGGCGGTAGCTCAGTAGCCCGCCGGATGGCGCGCCGTATAGCCGGCGGTGTCGGCGAGCAACGGGCGCCAGCGGGGCCCCTGCTCGCCGTTGAGCTGACCGGCGGTGCTCGTGTCGAGGCGGATGCCGGCGATCTCGAGGAAGGCGTGGCCGGGACTCGTGTAGACGGTCAGCCAGCGACCGTGACCGCTCGCGCCGAACGCGTAGAACTCGCTGGAATCGAGCGGTGCGCTCAACAGGTCACCACCGTGCAGCGCGAACGAGACCGTGCCCGAGCAGTCGTATCCGCCGGCGAAGAAGCTGCCGTGACCGCCGCCGTACACGTATGGCATACCGACCAACCGGTTTGCCGCCCAGATCGCCTCCTGAACGCGGGCTGGAGCATCGCGCGGCGCCGCTGCGTAGCCGTCCGGCATGATCCGCGCGAACCTGCCGGGAACGATCCGCGTCTCGTCGGAGCGCAGCTGCCTCAGCCCCGCGCGCTTTGCCGCCGCGACCATGTGGAGCGCCTCGATCCGGCTGGTGCTCGACTCGGGCGTGCCCACCCGCTCCGGTCGCATCGCCGCAGCTTGGGCGATCGCCTCGGTGGCACGCTCGGACGGCGCGGGCGCGCTCGCGCGGTGCGCCATACCGACCACGCTGACGCTCGCCTGGCGGCGCTCGGTGGGGGCCTCAATTGCGATTCGCGCTGCCATGACGGGCTTCCAAGCCAACGCCATGTGCACTGGTTGAGCGCCCGTTCCGAGAATCTCGGAAGCGGCGAACGCTGCCAGAGCAGTGAGCGCGACCGCGGCGAACGGCGTCCGTTTCGGTCGTCCTAGTCGCAGGAGGTCGCGGACCGTAGCAGTGGGCTCCTGCTACAAACTGGTGAAAATCCTCCTTTGCAACAGCGCGTGCAGGATGTAACTCGGAGTTTCGAGCGCTGTAGCAGGGGGTACTAGCCGGCCTGCGCGGTGTCGGCGAGCGCGCCCGCGAGTCGGGCGGCGCGCTGCCGCCCCCAGGCCCCGCTCGTGGCGAACGCGATGACCGCGATCGCGGCACCGCAGCACGCGCACAGGATCCAGCCGGCGTGGGTTGCGAGCGCGAAGTGCGCTTGCGCGGACGTGTGCCGCGAGCCCGGCACCGCGGCGTTCGCCGCAATCAGACGCGCACCGGAGTGCGCGATCGAGCCCGTGATCGCAACTCCGAGCGCGCTCCCGATCTGCCGCGATGTTGCAGCGATCGCCCCGGCCGTGCCGGCCTGCTCGTTCGGCAATCCGCTGACCGCCGCGTTCGTGATCGGCGGGTTGACGAGCCCACCGCCCAGACCGATCAGCGCATAGCCGGCCGCCAGCACGCCGTAGCTCGTCGTCACAGTCATCGACGCGAGCAAGGCCGCGCCGGCCGCGAAGCAAACGCCGCCGGCGGTCATCGGCAGCCGCGCGCCACGCCAGCCGACGAGCCGCCCCGAAAGCGGCGCAGCGAACATGATCAGCAGGCTGGCAGGGAGGATCGCGAGTCCGGCACGCAGCGCCGAGTACCCGCGAGCATCCTGGAGGTAGAGCGTGTTCAAGAACAGAAAGCCGGCCGTCACGAGAAACGCGAACACGCCGACCAGCGCGGCTCCGGACAGCAGGGGGCTGCGGAAGAAGCGCAGATCGAGCAGTGGATCGCGCCGGCGCCGCTCCACCGCAACGAAGGCGACGAGGGAGCCCGCGGCGACGGCGAAGGCGGCGAGGATCGCTGGCGAGGTCCAGCCGTCCGCAGGTCCCTCGACGATCCCGAAGCAGAGCGCCCCCAGCAGCACGGCCGCCAGCAGCTGTCCGGCGGGATCGAGCCGCCGCGCCCGGGGCGCCCGCGACTCCGGGACGAAGCGAGTGGTTAGCCACCAGGCGACCGCGACGACCGGGAGATTCACCCAGAAGACCGCGCGCCAGCCAATCGAGTCGGTGAGCAACCCACCGAAGATCGGGCCAAAGGCGATGCTCGCGCCGAAGACAGCGCCCCAGACGCCGATCGCTCGCGCCCGCTCGCGTCGCTCGGTAAAGACGTTCGCGATGATCGAGAGCGAGTTCGGGTTGAGCATCGAACCGCCGATCGCCTGCAGCGCTCTGAAGGCGATCAGCGCCCCCAGAGTTGGCGCGAGGCTGCATGCGAGCGAGCCGGCGCCGAAGATGACGAGACCTGTCTTGAACACGCGCCGCCGGCCGAGTCGGTCACCGGTCGATCCGGACAGGATCAGCAGGCTCGCGATCACCACCACGTAGGCGTCAACCACCCATTGCAAGCCGTCGAGCTGCGCGTGGAAGTCATGCGCGATCGACGGCAACGCGACGTTCACGATCGTCGTGTCGAGGCTGACGATGAACAGGCTGAGGCTGCAGGTGAAGAGGATGGCGAGCCGCGCCCGCCTCGACTCGGACTCGCTGCGACGAGGCCCGGCCACGGGCGCCGTCAACCCGTTTGCCAACGCGGCGCGCGCTTCTCCGCGAACGCCGCCGCTCCCTCGCGCGCGTCGGGCGATGCGATGACACGCTCCCAGAGCAGTTGCTGTTCGGCGCACTCGGCCTTCGCCGTCCACGCGCGCTGGCGCGTCAACGCCTCCTTTGAGGTACGGACCGCGATCGGGCTGTTCGCAGCGATCACGCGGGCGAGCTCGAGGGCTGCTGTGAGCGCTTGGCCCGCCTCGACCAGCCGGTTCACGAGGCCCAGCTCGTGCAGGCGCGGCGCGGAGATCGGCTCGCCCGTGAGCGCGATCTCGGTCGCGATCGCCTCTGGGATCCGCCGCGGCAAGCGCACGAGCCCGCCGAAGGCCGCAATCAGACCGCGCTTGACCTCTGGGAGCGCGAAGCGCGAGTCGCGCGCCGCGACGACGAGGTCGCAAGCGAGCACGACCTCGAAGCCGCCGCCGAGCGCGAACCCCTCGACCGCGGCGATCAGCGGCTTGCGCGACCCGCGATCGACGATTCCGCCAAACCCGCGTCCAGGAACCACCGGCAGCTCGCCAGCCGAGAACGCCTTGAGGTCCATACCGGCGCTGAAGCCTGGGGGCGCGCCCGTGATGACGCCCGCGCTCAGGCTGGGATCCTCGTCGAGGCCGTCGAGCGCCGCCGCGAGCGCCCGCGCCATGGCGAGGTCGATCGCGTTGCGCGCCGCAGGCCGGTTGAGCGTGAGCACGAGCACCCGGTCCCGGCGCTCGACAAGGACGACCTGCTCGGCGACCTCGCTCACGGCCGGTCCAGGCTAGCAGCGGCGCGGCTGGGCCCACTACTAGTCTTGTCCGCGATGCACGTCGATCTACGCCGCCTGCGCCCGCCGGACCTCGTTGCGCTGTTCGCCGGCATGTTGCTCGTCGTCTCGCTGTTCCTCCCGTGGTACCAGTTCCCGGCCGGCTCGCGCGATGCCTTCAGCGCTCTGACGGTCTCCGAGCTGCCGGCAGCGCTCGCCGCGGTCCTCGCGTTCGCGCTGGTGGCCGTCACGGTCACCCAGCGCTCGCCTGCCCTACCCGTGGCGCTGGCGACCTTCACGACGGTCGTCGGCTTTGTTTCCGCGGCGGTGATCTTGGCCCGCACCGTGGCGCTTCCGGCTTCGGCGACGGGGCGCTGCTACGGGCTCTGGCTCGCGCTCGCCGGCGCGGTCCTGGTGACCGGCGCGGCGTTCCTCTCGTTGCGCGACGAGTCGCCGTTCTGGGGCGTCCCGGCAGGCGGATGATCGACCGCGACACAGTCCTTCACGTCGCGCGCCTTGCGCGCCTCGAGCTGAGCGAGGAGGAGGTCGCGCGCTTGACGATCGAGCTCGGCGCCGTGCTCGAGCACATCGAGACGATCAGCCGCCTCGACCTCGAAGGCGTGCCGCCGACGAGCCACGTGATCGACGTGACGGGCGCGCTGCGCGCCGACGAGCCCGAACCGTGCCTGCCCCGCGAGCGGGCGCTCGAGAGCGCGCCGGAGGTGCTCGACGACGGCTTCGCAGTCCCGAGCCCGCAGGCATGATGGATCTGGTCGAGTTGACCGCCGCGCAGGCGGCCGCCGCGATTGGCCGCGGAGACCTCGCGGCGCGCGAGCTGTTCGACTTCTACCGCGACCGCGCCGCCGCCGACGAGTTGAACGCGTTCACGTGGGTTGCGCAGGAGTCCCCCGAGGCGGGCGATGGGCCACTCGGAGGCGTCCCGCTCGCCGTCAAGGACCTCTTCTGCACCGCCGGCGTTCCGAGCCAGTCGGGCTCGCGGATTCTCGAGGGCTACCGGCCGCCGTACACGGCGACGGTCGTCGAGCGCCTAGCGCGCGCGGGCGCGCCACTGCTCGCCAAGACCAACCAGGACGAGTTCGCGATGGGCTCCTCGACCGAGAACTCCGGCTTCGGACCGACGCTCAATCCGTGGGATCGCACGCGCGTGCCGGGTGGGTCCTCGGGTGGCAGTGCGGCCGCCGTTGCCGCGGGGCTTGCGCCCTGGGCGATCGGCACGGACACGGGCGGCTCGATCCGCCAGCCCGCCGCACTGTGCGGGATCGTCGGGCTGAAGCCGACCTACGGCGCGGTCTCGCGCTACGGCATGATCGCGTTCGCCTCATCGCTCGACCAGGCTGGCCCGCTGACACGCGATGTGAGCGACGCGGCGCTGCTGCTCATGCAGATGGTCGGCGCCCGCGATCCCCGCGACGCGACCTCGCTCGACTACCCCGGGTCCGTGAGCCTGCCGGCGCGGACGGACCTGCACGGGATTCGCCTCGGTGTGCCGACCGAACTGTCGAGCGACGGGATCGAGCCGGGCGTGCTCGGCGCATTCGCGGCGAGCCTCGAGCTCGCACGCCAGCTCGGGGCGAGCGTCGAGACATGCCAGCTACCGCACGCTGCGCACGCGCTCGCCGCCTACTACGTCCTCGCGCCCGCGGAGGCATCATCGAACCTCGCACGCTTCGACGGGGTTCGCTACGGCTTGCGCGCTCAGGATGCGACCGACCTGCTCGACATGTACACGCGCACGCGCCACGACGGGTTCGGCGCGGAGGTCAAGCGCCGCATCATGCTCGGCACCTACGCGCTCTCGAGCGGCTATTACGAGGCCTACTACGGTCGTGCCCAGCGCGTTCGCACGCTGATCGCACGCGACTTCGCCGCCACATTCGAGCACTTCGACTTCGTCGTCACGCCGACCGCACCGGGCGTCGCCTTTGAGCTCGGCGCGAAGACCGCCGACCCCTACGCGATGTACCTGAACGACATCTGCACGGTCCCGGCATCGCTCGCCGGCATCCCGGCGATCTCGATCCCGAACGGCATGGCGGCCCCGCCGGGCGGTGGCAAGAGCCTTCCGGTCGGCCTCCAGCTGATCGGCCCGGCATTCAGTGAAGATCGCCTGCTCAGCGCCGCCTTCGCGCTCGAGCAGGCGCTCGGATTCGACGGGAGAGCGGCGCGTCGATGAGCGAGCTCGAAGCGGTCATCGGTCTCGAGATTCACACCCAGTTGAAGACGCGGACGAAGATGTTCTGCGGCTGCGAGCTGTCCTTCGGCGAGCCACCGAACACCCGCACCTGCCCCGTTTGCCTTGGCCTGCCAGGCGCGCTCCCGGTCGCGAACGCGCGCGCGATCCACTTCGCGTTGATGATCGGCCTCGCGCTCGGCTGCGAGGTCGCGCCGCGGTCGATCTTCCACCGCAAGAACTACTTCTATCCCGACCTGCCGAAGGGCTACCAGATCTCACAGTACGACGAGCCAATCTGTAGCGGCGGCGAGCTCGCGGGCGTGCGCCTGCACCGCGTGCACCTCGAGGAGGATGCGGCGAAGCTGATCCACGTGGGCGAGAGCGGGCGCATCCACGGCTCGCAGCGCTCGGTCGTCGATTTCAATCGCGGTGGCACCCCGCTCGTCGAGATCGTCACCGAGCCCGAGCTGCGCTCGCCCGGGCACGCGCGTGAATGGCTGACGCTGCTGCGCGCGACGCTGCGTAGCCTCGGGGTCAGTGACGTCAACATGGAAGAGGGCTCCTTGCGCGCCGATGCAAACGTGTCGCTGCGACCGGTGGGCACGAGCGTGCTCGGCACGAAGACCGAGCTGAAGAATATGAACTCGTTCCGCTTCATCGAACGCGGTATCGCGGCCGAGATCGAGCGCCAGCGCCAGATCATCGAGTCGGGCGGGGCTGTCGAGCAGGAGACGTTGCACTTCGATCCCTCGAGCGGGCGACTGAGCTCGCTGCGCTCGAAGGAGGAGGCGGAGGACTACCGCTACTTCCCCGAGCCCGACCTGATCCCGATCGCGACAACGGATGAGATGGTGTCGGCCGCGCGGGCCGACATCGGCGAGCTGCCGCTCGACCGCGCCAAGCGCTTCGAGGCCGATCTCGGCCTGAACGCGGACGGCGCGCGCAATCTCGCGTTTCGCGGGGAGCTTGGCGACTACTTCGAGCGCGTGCTCGGATCGACCGGGGCCGAGCATGCGGTCGCCGTGGCCAACTGGATCGGGCAGCTCGTGGCGCGGATCGGGGACGCGGACCCGGCCGACACCAATGTCACGCCGCAGGCCTTCGGCGCGCTCGTCATGCTCGTCGGCTCCCGCGCCGTGAGCGGTGCGGCGGCGCGCGAAGTGCTGGATGTGCTCGTGGCCGAGGGCGGCGATCCGCAGGCGATAATCGACGCCCGCGGTCTCGGATCGCTCTCGCGGAAGGACGGTGACCTCGCGACGATCGTCGCTCGGGCGATCGCGGCCGACCCGAGCGCGTCCGAGCGCGTAAGGGCGGGCAACGACAAGGCGATCGGTGCGCTCGTCGGCGCGGTGATGCGTGAGACGCGCGGCCGCGCCGATGGGGCAGAGGTCACGCGCCTGATTCACGAGCAGCTCGCCACGTGACGGCGCTCACGGCCGTCGCCGGCGGCAGCTCGCTCAGCGTGGCCAACGCCGGACGGTTGATCTTGGCCAGCGGGCCAACGACGGATCGGCCGGCCTCGCCGATCATTTCCCCATGGCAAGCGAGACACCCACATCGCGCTCGCGCTTCCTGCTGCTGCCCGAGCTCGGCGAGCCCGCGGCCGGGACAAAGCAGGCTGTCGTGCGGCGCTACAGCCTGACGCGTCTACCGGCCCCTCGCGTCGCTGCGCCGTCCAAGGCCGCGGAGCGTCGAGCGGGCTGAGCGCAGCCGGGAACGTCGTGGCATCGGCGTCCGGCGGAACGCCAGGCGGCGGTCCCCACCCGGGGCGTCGTGCACCAAACCGGCTTAGGCCGGCGCGGCGCGGCCTGCAATTCATTCTGAACCGCGTCTAACGCGCTACGCTCACGATATGAGCGAAGAGCACACAGAGCGCGCGGACTCCTGGATTCACAACCTCGGGCGCCACGCCCTGGCGGCGCTCGTCTTGCTGATCTGCGCGTTCCTGCTGCTGCACTTCCTGTTCGGCTTGATCGTGTTCGTTGCGACGGTTGTCGCGGTCATCGTGGCGATCATCGGCGCGATCTGGGCGATCCGCATCTTCTTTCACTAGATGACCTACCTGCTGATCTGCCTCGCGTCGGGCGTCCTCGGCGCGCTCGTCGCGCTGCGCAAAGGGTCATCGCCGCCACTCTGGTTCCTCGTCTCGGCGGTCATCCCGATCCTCGGTCCGGTCGCGGCACTGCTGTACCGCCGCGAGACGGAGGTCGCGCTGCGGCGCTGCCCCGGCTGCGGCACGCCGACGCGAATCTATGACGCCCTGTGCATGAATTGCGGCACTGAGCTCTCCTACCCCGAGGAGTTAGAGATCATCGAGCCGACAGCGGCGGTACGCGTACGCGCGAGGCTGTAGCCGGCTGTGAGCGAGCTCGACGTACTGGTCGAGGGCCTCGGCTTCCCCGAGTCGCCGCGCTGGCACGACGGGCGGCTCTGGCTGTGCAACTGGGGGCCGGGCGAGGTGCTCGCCGTGGCCCCGGACGGTCAGGCCGAGCTGATCGTCCGCCTCGAGCGACCATCGATGCCGCTCAGCATCGACTGGACGGCAGACGGTCGGCTGCTCGTCGTAGAGGGCCGCGCGCGGCTCTTGCGAGAACTCGAGCCGGACGGGCAGTTCGCGGTCCATGCCGATCTCACGGACTTCGGCGAGGCCCCGTTCAACGAGATTGTCGTCGACGCGACCGGCAACGCCTACGTGAACGGCGGTCCGGGAGCGATCGTGCTCGTACGCGCTGACGGCTCGGCCCTACGGGTCGCCGACGGCTTTGAATGGCCGAACGGGATGGTTCTGACGGATGCGGGGCGCACGCTCGTCGTCGCCGACTCGCACCTGTGTCAGCTCGTCGCCTTTGGAGTGAACCCCGACGGGACGCTCGGGGATCGCCGCGTCTTCGCCGAGCTCGCGCACGCTCCGGACGGCATCTGCGCCGACGCAGAGGGGGCGATCTGGGTCGCGAGCGTTCCCGGGGAGAGCTGCGTTCGCGTGTGCGAAGGTGGCGAGGTCCTCGACACGGTCTCCGTTGACCGGGGCTGCTTCGCGTGCATGCTGGGCGGCGCTGACCGACGCACGCTCTACATCACGGCCGCGGTCTGGCGCGGCATGGAAGCGGCCATGCGCGACGGGCCGGGCACCACCGGCCAGCTGCTGGCATGCCCGGGCCGCGCGGCGCCGCACGCCGGTCGGCCTTGAGCGAGGCCCGCGCTGCGGCGCCGCAACTCGTGGCCACCTTGCACACCGACCGCCGCCGGTTGTTCGCCTAGCGCCTGCCGCTATCCTCGACTGTCACGCCCGCGACCGCGGGCCAACGCGAACGAGTCGAAAGGAGGTAGCACGAATGCGCGCAGTGGATGCGTTGATGGAATGCCTTAAAGCTGAGGGTGTGGAAGTCGTATTCGGGCTGCCCGGCGGGGCGAACCTGCCGACCTACGACGCGTTCTACGACGCCGGCATCCGCCATGTGCTCGTGCGCCACGAGGCCGGTGGCGGCCATGCCGCCGAGGGGTACGCCAAGGCGACCGGCAAGGTGGGCGTCGCGGTCGCGACCTCCGGCCCCGGCGCGACGAACCTCGTCACGCCGATAACGGACGCCCTGATGGACTCGGTTCCGGTGGTCTTCCTCACCGGCCAGGTGCGTACGGAGCTGCTCGGCACGGACGGCTTTCAGGAGGCGGACACGATCGGCATCACGATGCCGATCGTCAAGCACTCCTACATGATTCAGCACCCGCTCGAGCTGCCGCGCGTGCTCCACGAGGCGTTTCACATCGCGCGCACAGGCCGTCCGGGGCCGGTGCTCGTCGACCTGCCGACGGACCTGTCGCGTGGCGAAATCCCGTATGAGCCGGTCACCGAGACCTCGCTGCCCGGCTACCAACCGACGATCGAGGGCAATCACAAGCAGATCCGCCAAGCCGCCAAGGCACTGGCGGCTGCGCGGCGGCCCGTGATCTATGCGGGCGGCGGGGTGATCAACGCGAATGCGGCGGCGGAGCTGACCGCCGTCGCTGATGCGGGTCACTTCCCGGTGACATGCACGCTGATGGGCCTCGGCGGCTTCCCCGCCTCGAGCCCACAGTGGCTCGGAATGCTCGGCATGCACGGGACGCGCACGGCGAACTACGCGATGGACGGCGCAGACCTCATCTGCGCCGTCGGCGCGCGCTTCGACGACCGGATCACCGGCAAGATCTCGGAGTTCGCGCCGCACGCGAAGTTCATCCACATTGACATCGACCCGGCCGAGATCTCGAAGAACGTTCCGGCCCATATCCCGATCGTCGGGGACGCCAAGCGAATCCTCGCCCGGCTGCTCGACGAGTACCGCGCGCTCGAGGCGGACCCGAGCCGGCTCGACGCCTGGTGGGCGCAGATCCAGCAGTGGCGCGAGGAGTTCCCGCTGCGCTACGCCGATTCCGCGGACAACGAGATAAAGCCCCAGTTCATGATCGAGGCGCTCCACGAGGCGACGGGCGGCGAAGCGATCGTCGTCTCAGACGTCGGCCAGCATCAGATGTGGACGGCCCAGTACTACGGATTCGAAAAGCCGCGGCGCTGGATCAACTCGGGTGGCCTCGGAACGATGGGCTTCGGCCTGCCGGCGGCGATGGGCGCGCAGGTTGGCTGCCCGGAGGACCTGGTCTGCGTGATCTCCGGCGACGGCTCGATCCAGATGAACATCCAGGAGCTCGCGACCTGCGCGCAGAACGAGATCCCGGTGAAGGTGTTCATCATGAACAACGGGTATCTCGGGATGGTCCGTCAGTGGCAGGAGCTGTTCTGGGACCGGCGCTACAGCCAAGTCGAGACGGGCCAGTTCCCCGACTTCGTCAAGCTCGCCGAGGCCTGCGGCTGCACTGGCTTGCGCTTCGAAGACAAGACGACACTGCTCGAGGACATGCGCCGCGCGATCGCGACGCCAGGGCCGGTGGTCGTCGACGTCCGCGTGACGCGCGAGGAGAACACCTACCCGATGATCGCGCCAGGCTCGCCGGCGCGCGAAATGGTGGGGTGATCGGCGATGGAGGCAGGAACCAACGCACCACTCAGCCTCGAGGAGCTCGACGCAGCGGTCGGTCTGCGGACCGGACGCACGCACGTTCTCTCGATCCTCGTCGAGAACCGTCCCGGTGTCCTGACGCGGATCGCGGGTCTGTTCGCGCGCCGTGGCTTCAACATCGAGACGCTCACCGTCGGGCCGACCGCTGACGAGAGCTTCTCGCGCGTGACGCTCACGGTCGACGGCGCCGTAGACCCGATCGACCAGGTCACCAAGCAATTGCACAAGCTGGTCAACGTCATCAAGATCCGCGACCTCGAGCCGGACACGACCGTGCAGCGCGAGCTCGCGCTGTTCAAGGTCGCAGCCGAGGGGGCCGCGCGCAGCGAGCTGCTCGAGCTCTGCGAGGTGTTCCGTGGCCGCGTGGTCGACTTCACCAAGCGCTCGGTCGTGCTCGAGGTGACTGGCGCGAAGCGCAAGATCGAGGCGTTCGAGCAAATCGTCCGCCCATACGGGCTGATCGAGATGATGCGCACCGGCGAAATTGCGATGTCGCGCGGACGCGCGGAAACCTAGAAGCCGCTGGTGGCAGTCGAGTCTGCAGTCGGCATCCCTGCGCCCTCGCCGGCGCTGGCGATGCCGCCGCAGGCTCGAGCACGCCTACGTTCGACGCTTGCCGCCGCGGTCCACCACAGCCGTCGGGGCGGTGAGCGCCTCGCGTCGGTCAGCTGGCGAGTCTGGGGGAGAGTCGATCCGAGCGCCGTCGTCTTCGCCTCACGCCGCGCCGGCGAGCCGTGGTTCTGCCTCGAGCAACCCGAGCGCGACGGCTCGGCACTGGCCGGTCTCGGAGCGGCGATCACGATCGAGGAACGGGGACCGAGCCGCTTCCAGCGCGCCGCGGCGCGCTGGCGGACGCTCGCCGCGAATGCCTGCGCGGAGCCGCCGCCGGGTCCGCCGGGCGCCGGACTGATCGCCGCCGGCGGCTTCGCCTTCGCCGACGATGGGGCGAGCGCGCTTCAGTGGTCGGCTTTTCCGGCGGCATCGCTCGTCGTGCCCGAGGTCGCGATTGCTCGCAGCGGCGACGAGCTCTGGTGCACGGTTACGGCGCTCGCGCGTCCGGGTGACAGCGCCGACCGGCTCGAGCGGCTGATCGAGGAGCGCCTCGCAGCGCTCGTCGAGCGACCCCTGCCGCTGCTCGACCCGCATCCGGCGCAGCGCGCGCTGATCGGTGGCGCCCTCGCGCCCGAGCACTACGAGGACGCGGTTGCCCGCGCGGTCGAGCTGATCGCGACGGGCAGGCTCGAGAAGATCGTGCTCGCACGCGAGGTGGAGGTACGAGCGCCGCGCGAGCACGACGTCGCCGCGGTGTTCGACGTCCTGCGGGGGGCCTTCGGCGGCTGCTACCTCTACGCGATCGGCCGCGGCGAGGCCACGTTTCTCGGCGCGAGCCCGGAGCTCCTGATCCGCGTTGACGGGCTTCGCGCGAGCACGCTCGCACTCGCCGGCTCGACCGGACGCAGCGCGGACGCCGGCCTCGACGAGCACCTTGGCGAGCGGCTGCTCCACTCCCAGAAGGAACGCCACGAGCACGCGGTCGTCGCCGAGCACATCGAGCGGGCGCTGCGCCGCCGCGCGCTCTGGGTCACGCGACCGAGCGAGCCGGAGGTGATCCGGATCGCGAACATCCAGCACCTCGCGACGCCGGTGCGCGCGCAGCTTGCCGAGCCGATTGGCGCGATCGAGCTCGCGGGCGTGCTCCACCCGACGCCCGCCGTCGGGGCCGAGCCGAACTCGGCGCTTGCGCTGATCCCGGCCCTCGAGGGGATCGATCGCGGCTGGTACGCGGGGGCCACCGGCTGGTGCGACGCGAACGGTGACGGTGAATTCTCGGTCGCGCTTCGCTGCGCGCTCGTCGAAGGTCGGCTCGCTCGCTGCTACGCAGGCGTCGGGGTCGTTGCCGGCTCCGATCCGGCGGCGGAGCTCGCTGAGACCGAGGTCAAGCTCGCAGCTCTGCTCCCGGTCCTGAGCTGACCGTGGAGCGCGCGTCAGCAGCGATCGCGGCCGAAAGCGCGCGTTGAAGGGCAAGGCCGGCAGCGCGTTCGGTGCGCACGTGCAACAGCCGTGAGGCGGCCGGCACCGGCGCGGCGGAGAGCACCGACCGCAGCGCGCTGAGCGAGTCGATCGCCGTGTAATCGATCGCGTAGGCGCGTGCCAGGGCCTCGAAGTCGAGGCCGGTCGGCGTCGCGACGTGCTCCTCGAAGACGTCGCTCGCGGATGCGATCGGAAGCAGATCGAAGATCGCCCCGCCACCGTTGTCGAGCAAGACGATGGTCAGTGCGAGCCGGAGCCGGCGTGCCGCGAGCAGCCCGCCGACGTCGTGGGCGAAGGCCACGTCGCCGATCAGCCCCCACGCGGGTCCGGCGGAGCCTGCCGCGACCCCGAACGCGCTCGAGATCGTCCCGTCAATCCCGTTGGCGCCCCGGTTGCACAACACGCGCGGGGGCGCCGCACGCGCCGGCCAGGCCGTCTCGATCAGACGCACGGGCATCGAGGAGGCGACGAACAGGGTCGCGTCGCCCGGCAGCTCGGCGCCCAGCAGGCGGGCGACGGCGAGCTCGCTGAGTGCCCCGCCGAGCGTCTGCTCGAGCAGCGCTGCCGCGGTCGCATCGGCCGCGCGCCATCCCTCGAGCCACGCCTGCGCGGCCGGGGGTGGTGGCTCGAGCGTGCCTGGATCGGCACGCAGCGACAGGTTCAGGCGCCCGTCCGGGTCTTGCCAGGCGCACGCGGGATCGATTGCGATCTGCTGCGCATCCTCGAGCCGCGACAACCAGCCGCGCAGCGGCTTCGACGTTGGCAGGTCGCCGACGCGGATCACGACCTCCGGTCGCTGCTCATCGGCGAAGGACCGGTCGCGCAGAAGGACGTCGTAATGCGCAACCGCGGCGGCACCCGAGCGCGCCCCTGAAAGTGGATCTGCCAGCAACGGGTATCGACACGCCTCCGCCAGCGCCGGCAGAGCAGTGAGTGGCTGATCCGAGCGTCCGGCGACGATCACCCCGCGAGCGCTACGGCTCACGACGGTTGCGAGATCTCCATGGACGGGCGGCGGTGGCTCGCGCACGAGCCAAGGCTCGCCGCCGGGGCGACCGCCCAACGGCTCGACGCCCCCCTGCGGTATCAGCGGCTCACGCAGCGGCCAGTTCAGGTGCACGGGACCCGGTCGCTCGGCGCAAGCCTCCGCGACGGCGCGGCAGGCGAGCGTCCGGACCCAGCGAATACGCGTCTCGTCGGCGTCGTGGTTACCGACCTCGAAGAACCAGCGCACCGCGCTCCCATAGAGCTTGAGCTGGTCGATCGTCTGGCCGGCGCCGACCTCGCGCAGCTCGGGGGGTCGGTCCGCGGTCAGGACGATCAGCGGGACCCGGGCCTCACTCGCCTCGATCACCGCCGGCGCGAGGTTGGCCGCAGCCGTACCCGAGGTGCAGGCGATTACAACCGGGCGCCCGCTCGCCTTCGCCAGGCCGAGCGCGAAGAAGCCCGCGCAGCGCTCATCCACGTGCGAATAGGCACGCAGCCCGTCGGCGCGCGCGAGCGCGAGCACGAGCGGGGCGCTGCGCGATCCGGGCGACGTACAGGCATCAGCGACGCCGCAGCGCACGAGCTCATCGACGAATGCCGCGATCAGATTGTGCGTGTCGGTCAAAATGCGCGCGTGTCCGAGACTGTCGTCCTGCTGCACGGCTTTGCCGGGACCGTCCGCCATTGGGACCGCGTCACGGCGCTTCTCGACCGCGAACGCTACTCACCGCTCGCGCTCGACCTCGGCCCCGATGCCCTGCGCCGGGTCGCAGACGCTGCGCCCGATCGCTTCATCCTGTGTGGCTACTCGATGGGCGGACGCGTGGCGCTTCAGATCGCGGCCGCGGCACCCGAGCGCGTGACGCGCCTCGTCCTCGTCTCGGCGACCGCCGGCATCGACGACCAGGCCGAGCGGCTCGCCGCCGACGAGCAGCTCGCCGGCGAGATCGAGCAGGGCACGATCGAGCAGTTCATCGAGCGCTGGCGCACCAGTCCGCTGTTCGCGGGCGATCCGGCAAGGGTCCACGAGGAGATTGCTTCCGACACGCGTCGCCTTGCTCCCGCGCAGCTTGCGGCGACGCTCCGCGCCCTCGGTCCCGGGCGTCTCGCGCCGCTGTGGGATCGCCTCGACACGCTCACGATGCCCGCGGTCGTGCTCGCCGGCGAGCGCGACCAACGCTATGTCGCGATCGCCGCAAGGCTTGCCGGCGCGCTCCCGCGCGCAGAGTGCGTGATCGTGCCTGGCGCCGGCCATCGCCTGGCGCTCGAAGCGCCTGAAGCGGTCGCGCACGCGATTGCAGCCTGAGCGGCGTCGGCTCAGCGCTGGCCCACGGGGATCGTCACCGACACCTCGAGGCCGCCGTCCGGACGCGGGCGGGCTCTGATCGTGGCGTCGTGAGCGCGGGCGATGGCGCTGGCGATCGAAAGCCCGAGGCCGACGCCGTCCGAGTCGTTGAGACGCTGCTTGGCGCGGGCGAAGGGCTCGAACAGGGTCGGGATCTGCTCGGCGGTGACGGTGGGGCCCGTGTTGTCGATCTCGAAGGTCGCGCCATCGACCTGCATCGTGCGGATTGCGATCCAGCCGTCCGGGTCGTTGTGGCGCACCGCGTTCTCGACCAGATTGGCGATCATGCGCTCGAGCAGCACCCGGTCGCCGCGCGTTGGCGCGGGCTCGAGCGTGGCTTCCACCTTGATGCGGCGCTGATCGATCGCGGCCTGCGCAGCATCGAGCGCGTCCTCGGCGGCAGTGGCGAGATCGATCGGCTCCTGGGCAGTGGGGCCCGCGTCACTGATCGCGAGCGTCAGCAGCGCTTCGACTGTGGCTTCGGCGCGCTCGACGGATCCCTGCACGCGGAGCGCCATCGCCTCCAGCTGGTCGGGTGTCCGTGCCGGCTTGGAAAGCGTGACTTCGATCGCCGTTCGCATCGCCGTCAGCGGGGTTCGCAACTCGTGGGCCGCGTTCGCCACGAAGCGCTTCTGGCTGGTGAAGGCGGCATCGAGGCGCTCGAGCATCACGTCGAAGGTGTCGGCCAGCTGCCTCAGCTCGTCGTCGGGACCCTTCAGCGCGAGGCGCTGGCCGAGCTGGAGCTCGGAGGCCCGCCGTGCGGCGTCGGTGATCGCCCGCACGGGTCGCAGCGCCCGCCCGGATGCAAGCCAGCCGAGACCGGTAGCGGCGATTGCCAAGATGAAGAGGCCGATCACTGAAGCGATCCGCAGCGCGGCCAGCGCGCTCCCGCGTGCCGCCGAGCCGCCGCCGATGATGTTGATCAGGTGGTTGCACCTGGCGTCCAGCACCGGGGTCGTGGGCAGCAGTGGTTTGCATCGTCCCAACAGCGTTAGCTGTGTCGAGGTGAGCGCTTTCTCGGGCGCCCTCGCCGCGGGCACGAGTACCGCTGCGGCGAGCGCGTACGTCAGCGCCAATAGCACGGCACCGGCGAGCAGAAACAGGACGGCGTAGAAGACTGCGAGCCGCGTGCGCATCCGGCGCGGCCACAGCCGCTGCGCCCTGGTGGACAGGGCGGTCATCGCATGCGGTAGCCGGCGCCGACGACCGTCTCGATCAGGTCGGGCTCCCCGAGCTTTCGCCGCAACCGCGTCAGCGTGACCACCACCGTGCGGGTGAACGGGTCGGCGTTCTCGTCCCACACGCGCTCGAGTAGCTCCTCGGCGCTGACGACCGTGCCGTCGGCCACGAGCAGGACCTCGAGCACACCTATCTCCTTACGCGTAAGCGAGAGCTCCAGCCCGGCCCGTGTGGCGCGCCGGGCAGCCCGATCGAGCTTCAAATCGCCCCTGACCAAGAGCGGCGGGCCCACCGGCGTGCGGCGGGCAAGAGCGTTCACGCGCGCGACCAGCTCCGCAAACGCGAACGGCTTGGGCAGGTAGTCGTCCGCGCCGAGGTTGAGGCCCTCGACGCGATCGCCGATCGCCGCGGCGGCGGTCAGCATCAGGATCCGCCCTTCCGCGCCGCGGCCGCGGAGCGTCGCGCAAACGGCGTCGCCGTGGACGCCCGGCAGGTCGCGGTCGAGGACGATCACGTCGTAGGGGTGGAGCAGACCCTTCTCGAGCGCAGTGGTCCCGTCATGGACCACGTCAGTCGCGATCCCGCGGTCGCGTAGTCCTTCGGCGATGTCGCGGGCGAGCTCCAGGTGATCTTCGACGACGAGGACGCGCACCGGAACATCGTGCCCCACGACGGGTCACAACGCTGTCACATGAGTGCTAGCGCGGGTGTAACCGCCAACCGACTACACCTCTCACCATGCCCACAATTACTAGAACACTTCCACTGGCCCTGACAGCAGTCGCAGCGGCTGCGCTGATCGCAGCCTGCGGATCGAGCTCGCCCACCGTGACCCGATCTGCCAGCCACCCGACCCAGCAGCATCTGCAGCAGGCGGTCGTCAGTTTCGGCGACTGCATGCGCTCCCACGGACTGGCCAACTTCCCCAACCCGACGACCGACCCCCACGGGTACAAGGTCGCGCTGGATCCAAGCACCACCGAGTCACCCGCGTTCCAGCCAGCGATGACGGCCTGCCAGCACCTGCTGCCGGGCGGAGGCCCGCACAACCAGACGGACCCGTACAGCCCGCAGCGCGACGCCGCGCTGCTCGCTTTTGCCCATTGCCTGCGCGCCCACGGGTTCTCGAACTTCCCCGACCCGAACGGCAGCGGTCAGATCACCCACCAGATGCTCGCCGCCGACGGCATCGACCTTCACAACACCGCGCTGCTTCAGGCCGCCGACACATGCACGAGCGTCACCCACGGGCTCCTCACCAGGGCCGACGTCGCCCAATTCGCGGCAGGACAGTAGGGGCCCGTCGCTCGCCGCCGCGCTCGACCGGTCCCTACACGCCGAGGCCCGGCGTGCGCGGCACCGTGATCGCCCCCTCGATGACCGGAAATGGCGAGGCCTCGCCGTCGAAGAGTTCGAGCGTCGCGAGGCCGCACGGGGGCAGCGGCGCGAGCGCGGCCGCGGCGTGTAGCGCCGCGGCGATACCCAGCGGTCCGTCGAAGGTTGAGGAGATGTAGGCCTCGGCGCCGCTCGCGCGTACGAGCGAGGCGGCCGCGAGCAGGCCCCCGATCCCCGCGGTACGCGAGATCTTCAACGAGATCGCGTCGGCGACGCGCGCGGTGAGCGCCCCCGCGAGGCTCGAGCTCTCGTCGAGCGCGATCCGCACCGGCACGCGCTGGCGCAACAGCGCCGTCTCCTCGAGGCCGCGAACCGGTTCCTCGACGAGCTCGAGCGCGAACCCGCCAATCGCGTCGAGCACGCTTGCCGCCTGCTCGGCGCTCCATGCGCCGTTGGCGTCGAGGCGCAGTGCGACCTCCGGTCCGATTGCGTCACGCACTGCGCGCACGCGTTCAAGGTCATCGCCGAGGCCGACCTTGAGCTTGATCGTGCGGTAACCGGCGCGAGCGGCGTCCCGGGCCGCGGCGACCGCCCCGTCGAGCGAGCTCAGTGCGACGGTCGCATTCACAGGCACGCCCCGTGCGGGCCGCTCGGCGAGGAGCTCGCAGACTGGTTTGCCGGCGCGCTTGCCGGCGAGATCCCAGAGCGCCATGTCGACCGCTGCGAGCGCTTGCGGCAAGTCGGCGACCGTCCGGCAGCGATCAAGGATTGTGCCGGGCGGGCCCGCGGGCTCGGACAGGGCCGGGGCGTAGGCACGAAGGGCGCGCTCGGCCTGCTCGATGCTGACGCCGTCGTAGCTCTCTAGCGGCGCCGCCTCGCCGCGGCCGGTCAGCCCGTCCTCGGCGCTGAGCGCGACTTCGATCACCTCGCGGGTGTGGAGCACCCCGTGCGCGGTTTCCTGCGGCTCGCGGAAGCGGTACCGGACGCGCGCGAGCTCGAGTTGCATCAGCTCGCGAGCACTCCGGCGCTCAGCAGTAGGCAATAGCTGAGGGCGAGCAGCCCGGTCTTGGCTAGCGCGCCGTTGAGCGATGGTCCGTCGGAGTGTGTCAGGACGGTACGAGCGATTACGGTCGCGAGCGGCACATCCAGGAGGGTCAGGGCCAGCCACGGCGAAAGCGGCCCCCACAGCCATGTGATCAACCCGGAGCCGAAGGCGAGCACGAGCATCGCGACGAACATCACGCGCGTTCGCGTCCGTCCAAGGCGAACGGCGAGCGTGTGCTTGCGCGCGCGCCGGTCGGTTTCGAGGTCGCGCACGTTGTTCACGACGAGGATCGCTGCGATCAACAGCCCGACCGGAATCGCGAGCATGAACGGCTCCCACGGGAGATCCTTGCGCTGCACGTAGTACGAGCCCGCGACGGCGACGATCCCGAAGAAGAGGAACACGAACACCTCGCCAAGGCCCTCGTAGCCGTATGGGCGCGGACCGCCCGTGTACAAAACGCCGGCGAGGATCGACGCCGCGCCGATAGCGAGCAGCCACCACCCGGCGACCGCGATCAGGTAGGCGCCGCAGAGCACCGCCAAGCCAAAGGTCAGGTAGGTCGCGACTAGTACCTGGCGCGGCGGCACGAGGCCGCCGGCGGTCACCCGAACCGGACCAAGCCTGTCCTCCGTGTCGGCGCCGCGGTGGGCGTCGGAATAGTCGTTCGAGAGATTCGTGCCGATCTGGATGAAGAGCGCCCCGAACAGCGCTGCGACGAACGCCAGCGCGTGGAGGCGCCCGACGTGGATCGCAAGCGCCGTCCCTACGAGTACCGGGGCGACCGCGGCCGGCAACGTACGCGGCCGCGCCGCCATCAGCCAGATCCTCACGGGCGGCGCGGGAAGCTCGAGAAGTCAGCCGGCCGGCGCTCGGTGAAGGCGCTGCGACCTTCGCGCGCCTCCTCGCTGGCGTAGAAGAGGAGGTTTGCATCGTGCGCGAGCTGCTGGATCCCGGCGAGCCCGTCCTCGCTCGCGTTGAAGCTCGCCTTGAGCAGGCGGAGCGCGAACGGGGAGAGCGCAAGCATCTCGCGGCAAACAGCGACCGTCTCGTCCTCGAGGTGCGCGAGCGGAACGACCGCGTTGACGAGGCCCATGTCGAGTGCCTGCTTGGCGTCGTACTGGCGGCAGAGGAACCAGATCTCCTTCGCCCGCTTCTGGCCGACCTGCGCGGCGAGGATGCTCGCGCCGTAGCCGCCGTCGAAGGAGCCGACCCGCGGCCCGCTCTGCCCGAAGCGTGCGTTGTCGGCGGCGATCGTCAGGTCGCAGACGACGTGCAGGACGTTCCCGCCGCCGATCGCGTAGCCGGCAACCATCGCAACGACCGGCTTCGGCGTACGCCGGATCTGAACGTGCAGGTCGGTGATGTGGAAGCGTCCGGGCGCGCTACCCGACGGGTCCTCCATGTAGCCGCTCTCGCCGCGCACCTTCTGGTCGCCGCCGGCGCAGAACGCATCGGACCCCTCGCCCGTGAGGATGATCACGCCGACCTGGAGGTCCTCGCGCGCCTTCGTGAACGCTTCCGAAAGCTCGACCACGGTCTGCGGGCGGAACGCGTTGCGCACCTCTGGCCGGCTGATCGTGATCTTTGCGATCCGCGGCGGACCTTCCGCCGACCGCTCGTAGCGGATGTCCGTGTAATCCCCCGCGGGCTCCCAGGCGACAGGCATCGTCGCTCGCAAGGCTAGCGGCTGCGGGGCGGGGCTACGGCTTCGAGCGGCAGCGCCGGTGCCGGCGCTTGGTCGGGGTAGGGTGCGCGTTGTGAGCGGTGTCTGGCCGGTGGCAGAGCGCGCGGAGCAAGGTATCGCGATCGAGACGCCGGCTGCGTCGCTGAGCTACCGCGAGCTCGCGAGCCGTAGCCGCGCCGCGGCGCGTGAGCTCGGCGTGAAACCGCGCGAGCGGGTTGCGATCGCGCTTGCGCCGGGCGTTGAGTTCGCGGTGGCGCTCCACGCGTGCTTCGCCGCGGGCGCCGTCGCCGTTCCGATCGATCTACGAGAGCCGCGCGAGCGCTGGCCGGCGGCCGCCGTCACGATCGACCAACCGCTCGCGCAATCCGGGCCCGAGACGGGTCCGGTCGCGCTCGATCTCGACGACGTGGCGGCGGTGATCAGAACGTCGGGCAGCACCGGCGCCCCGCGTGAGGTCCCGCTCACCTTCGGCAACTTCGTCTGGAGCGCGCTTGGGTCGGCCGTCGCGCTCGGGCTCGACCCGCGGGAGCGTTGGCTGTGCACGCTGCCGCTCAGCCACGTCGGCGGCCTCTCGATTCTGGTGCGCAGCTGGCTCTACCAAACGACCGCGCTCGTGCACGAGCGCTTCGAGGCGCGGGCGGCGATTGCGGCGCTGATGGAGCGTGAGGTCACGCTCGTGTCGGTCGTGCCGACGACGCTCGCGCGGCTCCTCGACGCGGGACTCGAACACCCGCCGCGTCTGCGTTGCGCGCTGCTCGGTGGCGGACCGGTCCCGGCGGCGCTGATCGAACGCGCGCGAGCCGCGGGCGTGCCTGTGAGCAAGACCTACGGGCTGACCGAGGCGTGCTCGCAGGTTGCAAGCCAGGCGCCAGGGGGCGCGCAGCGCGGCGCGCCGCCGCTCTTCTGCACGCGCGTCGGGCTCGCGCCCGACGGCGAGATCCTCGTCACGGGACCGACCATCTCACCGGCATTGAACCAGCCGCTTCACACCGGAGACGTCGGGGAGATCGACGCGGACGGGGCCTTGGAGGTGATCGGCCGCAAGGCCGATCACATCATCTCGGGCGGGGACAACGTCGCGCCGAGCCAGGTGGAGGCGGTGCTGGAGGCGCACCCGGCGGTCGTCGAGGCGGGGGTGTACGGCGTCTCGGACCCGGAGTGGGGTGAGGCGGTGTGGGCGGCGGTGGTACTGCGATCGCCGGCCAGCGAGAGCGAGCTGCGCGGGCACGCCGCGGAGCGCCTCGCGCGCTACGCCGTGCCCAAGCGAATCCGCTTTGTCGCCGCGCTGCCTCGGACCGCGTCGGGGAAGCTGCGAAGAAGCGATCTCGCGGATCTATGATCCCGCGCGTGCGCCGCAGCGCGATCCCGATCGTCGCCCTCTGCCTGCTTTCCGCGGCGCCCGCAATCGCCTCGGGGGGACACAACCGCGTTGTCGGCAACTGTCGCCAGTCGCAGGTCAAGCCCAAGGAGATCATCCTCGCGTGCGCCGACGTGAACCTCTACGTGGACAAGATCAAGTGGCAGAGCTTCGGGGCGAGGACCGCGACCGGTAGCGGCACCTATGTCGAGAACACGTGCACGCCGAACTGCGCCGCCGGCAAGTACAAGAGCTACGCGGTCAGCCTGACGCTGAGTAACGCGAAGCCGTGCTTTGACAGGCAGAACGACTACCGCAAGATGGCGGTCACGTTCACCGCCGCGGCGCCGCCGCCCGGGCGCAAGAGCGTCAGCGAGCAACTCTTCTGCCCCGTTGGCTGAGCCGGCTCCGGACGACCAGCGGCGTGCGTTGCTCGAACGCTGGGATCACGTCTCGGCCGGTTGGGCCAAGCATGCCGACTGGGTCCGTGACTCGAGCGCGCCACTGGCCCACTGGCTCGTCGACGCGCTCGCGCTCCAGCCGGGTGAGACCGTGCTCGAGCTCGCGGCCGGTCCCGGGGACACGGGCTTTCTCGCGGCCGAGCTCGTGCAGCCCGGCGGGCGGCTGATCTCGAGCGACCAGTCCGAGGCGATGGTCGAGATCGCCAGGGCGCGGGCGGCGAAGCTCGGTCTCCGCAACGTCGAGCACCAGGTGATCAACGCCGAGTCGATCGACCTGCCCGTCGCCAGCGTCGACGCCGTGATCTGCCGCTGGGGACTGATGCTGTTCGTGGATCCCGCCGCAGCGCTCGCGGAGATGCGGCGCGTGCTCAAGCCGGGCGGCCGGGTCGCGCTGGCGGTCTGGGCCTCGCATAAGCGCAACCAGTGGTTCGTCGTGCCCACTCAGGCGGCGATCAGGCGGGGCCTCGCGCCCGCGCCCAACGAGGAAGAGCCGGGGCCCTTTGCCCTCGAGGATCCGGCACGACTCACGGCACTGTTCGAGGGGGCCGGTTTCGTCGAGGTGGAGATCGACGAGGTGGAGATCGACGAGGGCGCGGCAACGTTCGAAGAGTTCTGGGAGCGCCGGCTTGACATGTCGCTGATGGGGGAGGCTGTTCGCGCCGCGCCAACGGACGTGCAGCGCGCGCTCGCAGATGAGGTGCGCCGGCAGCTGCGCGACTTCACGGGTGTCAGCCTCGCTGCGCTAGCGGGCTGAAGCGCGCGCCCGCTGGGACCAACCACACCCCAAACAGATAGCCTGCGGGCCATGATCTACGACGAGGACGCAGACCTTTCGCAGCTCGATGGCAAGACCGTTGCGATCATCGGTTACGGCTCGCAGGGCCATGCTCACGCGCTCAACCTCCGCGACTCGGGCGTAAGCGTGATCGTCGGGCTGCGCGAGCAATCGAGCTCGGTCGCCACGGCGCGTGAGGCCGGGCTCGAGGTGCTCCCGGTGATCGACGCGGCAAGCCAGGGCGACATCGTGATGATGCTCGTACCGGACGAGCTGCACCGCCAGGTTTGGGAGAGCGAGGTCCGCGACGGGGTCGCCGAGGGCAACATGCTCCTCTTCGGACACGGGTTCTCGATCCATTACGGCGAGGTCGAGCCACCGTCCGGCGTCGACGTCGCGCTGATTGCGCCGAAGGGACCCGGGCACCTGGTGCGCCGCCAGTTCGTCGATGGCTCAGGTGTGCCGGCACTGATCGCGATCCAGCAGGACGCGACGGGGAATGCGCGCGCGCTCGCCCTCGCTTACGCGAAGGGCATTGGTGGGACGCGTGCGGGCGTGATCGAGACGACGTTCAAGGACGAGACCGAGACGGACCTGTTCGGTGAGCAGGCCGTGCTGTGCGGCGGTGCAAGCGAGCTCGTGCAGGCCGGGTTCGAGACGCTCGTCGCCGCCGGCTACGACCCGGAGATGGCTTACTTCGAGTGTCTGCACGAGCTGAAGCTGATCGTTGACCTGATGTACGAGAAGGGGCTTGCGGGGATGCGCTTCTCGATCTCGAATACCGCGGAGTACGGGGACTACACCCGCGGAACGCGGGTCATCACGGCCGACACCCGCGAGAACATGCGCAAGATCCTCGCTGAGATCCAGTCGGGCGACTTCGCGCGTGAGTGGATCGCCGAGAACCGCGCGGGGCAGGAGAACTTCAAGCGCATGCGAGCCGAGCAGGCCGGCACGCAGATCGAGGCGATCGGCAAGGGGCTGCGCTCGCACATGGACTGGATCAAGCCGGAGTTCTGAGAGGGCGCGTGCTGGCGTACGTGTTCTGGCACCGCCCGCACGCGGGCGCGGCGCCGGAGCCATACGAAGCGGCCTGCGCGGGATTCCACCGCTCGCTCGCCGCGCACCCACCGGGCGGCTTCGGCGCCTCGGCCTGCCTGCGCGCTCAGGAGCTGCCCTGGCTCGGCGATGGCGGGCCCGGGTATGAGGACTGGTATCTCGTCGAGGACTACGCCGCACTCGGCGTCCTGAACGAGGCTGCGGTCGCGCGTGGGCACCAGACGCGCCACGACGCGGCCGCGCGCCTGATGGCGGAAGGCACGGGGGCCGTCTACCGGCTGATCGACGGCTTCCCACGCTTCGATCTCGTGGGAGTCGCGGTCTGGGTCACCCCGGCGCCAGGGAAGTTCGAACTTGCCTTCGAGGACCTTCTGGTCGACGGCGTGGAGGCGGGGGAGGCGTCCCTTTGGCGGCGTCAACTTGCACTGGGGCCGGCGGCCGAGCTATGCGTGCTCGCGAGCGAGCTTCTGGACGGAGTACGTCCAACGCGGCTCCCGGTTGGTTGGACGGCAGAGGTCGACGCGCGCACCTCGCTTTGACGGTCTGGCCCGCCGTTTAGGCACTCCGCTCCCGGCCGGACACTCCGCTAGACTCACGGGACCGTCACAACTGGCGTACTGGGTGGAATCGACCACCGTGAAGTGACGGGTAGCGAAGCGCCGCGCGCCTGGGCACCTCTGCACTTTCGAGCTAAGCGAGGACCCACATGTCGCCACCATCAGCCGCAACGCAGAGCAAGACCACGCTCACGATCCCGCAGGAGCTGAAGCCATCGGACGGTCGCTTCGGCTGCGGTCCGTCGAAGATCCGCCCGGAGCAGATCGCGCGCCTGGCGGCGGAAGGTGCGAGCGTAATGGGCACATCCCATCGGCAGGCCCCAGTCCGCCAGCTCGTGGGGCGTGTGCGTGCCGGCCTGCGTGAGCTCTTCAACCTCCCGGACGGCTACGAGATAGTCCTTGGCAACGGCGGCGCGAGCGCCTTCTGGGATGCGGCCGCGTTCGGCCTCGTCGAGCAGCGGGCACTGCATCTCGCCTACGGTGAGTTCTCGAGCAAGTTCGCGTCCGTCACGAACGGTGCGCCGTTCCTCGCCGACTCGATCGTGATCGAGGCGCCGGCCGGCAGCGCGCCCGAGCCGGTCAGTGCGCCCGATGCGGATGTGATCGCGTGGGCGCACAACGAGACCTCGACCGGGGTGATGCTCGGCGTGCGCCGGCCGGCGGGAGGCGAGCATGCCCTGGTCGTAATCGATGCGACCTCGGGCGCCGGTGGCCTGCCGCTCGACCCGCACGAGGTGGACGTCTACTACTTCTCGCCGCAAAAGGGCTTCAGCTCGGACGGCGGGTTGTGGATCGCGATCTGCTCTCCGGCCGCGCTCGAGCGCATCGCCAAGATCGCGGCGTCAGATCGCTGGATCCCGCCGTTCCTGTCGCTGACAGTGGCACTCGACAACTCGGTCAAGGACCAGACCAACAACACGCCGGCCGTCGCGACGCTGTTCATGCTCGCGGATCAGATCGAGTGGATGCTGGCCGGCGGAGGACTCGACTGGTGCGTGTCGCGCACCGGCAAGTCTGCCGCATATCTCTACGGGTGGGCTGAGGCCTCCCCGCACGCGAGCCCGTTCGTCACGGACCCGCAGCTGCGCTCGTTCGTCGTTGGGACGATCGACTTCGACGAGTCGGTCGACGCGGCCGCGCTCGCGAAGACGCTGCGAGCCAACGGGATCCTCGACGTCGAGCCCTACCGCAAGCTGGGACGCAACCAGCTGCGGGTCGGCATGTTCCCGTCTGTCGAGCCCGATGATGTGCGCGCACTGACCGGCTGCATCGACTACGTACTGGAGAAAGAGCTATGAGCACGGCGACGACAATCAAGCAGCAGGCCGAGCACAACGGGGCCGCGACGACCGCACGTCCGCGTGTCCTGATCGCCGAGAACGTCGGCAAGTCGGGAATCGCGCTACTCGAGCAGCACTTCGACGTCGAGACCGGATTCGACTGGGATCTCGAGACCCTCGCCGCCCGGATCGGCGACTTCGACGGCGTCTTGATCCGTTCCGCGACGAAGATGACCGCGGACTTGATCGAACGCGGCGAGCGCCTGAAGGTGATCGGGCGGGCCGGCGTCGGCGTCGACAACGTCGATGTGCCGGCGGCGACGCGGCGTGGCATCGTCGTCGCGAACGCGCCGCAGTCGAATGTCGTGACCGCCGCCGAGCATACGGTTGCGCTGCTGCTCGCTCTGGCGCGCAACATCCCGCAGGCGCATGCCTCGCTCACCGCGGGCAAATGGGAGCGCTCGAAGTTCTCGGGCGTCGAGCTCCTGGACAAGACGCTCGGGATCGTCGGCTTCGGGCGCATCGGGCAGCTGGTCGCCCAGCGCGTTCGCGGCTTCGGGATGAAGGTCATCGCCTTCGACCCGTTCGTCTCGGCGGAGCACTACCGCGAGCTCGGCGTGGAAAAGGCCGACGACGTCGACGCGGTCTACGCGCGGGCGGACTTCATCACGATCCACCTGCCGAAGACCGAGGAGACGAAGGGCTTCATCGACGCCAAGGCATTCGCCAAGATGCGCGACGGAGTGCGGATCCTCAACGTCGCCCGTGGCGGGCTGATCGATGAGGCGGCGCTCAAGGACGCGCTCGACTCGGGCAAGGTGGCGGGCGCTGCAATCGACGTCTTCCCGGTCGAGCCGACAACCGAGCACCCGCTGTTCGGCTACGCGAATGTCGTCGTCACCCCGCATCTGGGCGCATCGACCGCTGAGGCGACCGACCGCGCCGGCTACCAATCGGCCGAGCAGGTCGTGGCCGCGCTAACCGGCGGCGTTGTCTCGACGGCGGTGAACATTCCGGCGGTTGGCGCCGAGGACATGGAGGCGTTGCGTCCGTTCCTGCCGCTCGCCGAGCAGCTCGGGCGGCTTGCGATGGGCCTCGCCCAAGGCAGCTCGGTCGATCGGATCGAAGCGGCGTTCCTCGGACGGATCGCGGAGCTCGACACGCGGCTGCTGCGGCTCGCCGTGCTTGTCGGGGCGCTCGGCGGCCACATGGAGGAAGAGGTCAACTTCGTCAATGCCGGGGCGTTCGCCGAGGAGCGCGGAATCGTCGTCGAAGAGAAGAAGGTCACCGAGGCCGAGGACTTCAACGAGCTGGTCCGTGTGACGGTGCACTCGGGTGGCGAGCGCTTCGCCGTCGCCGGGACGGTCGTCGGCCCGGCACAGGAGCCGTATCTCGCCGAGGTCCACGGCCGGCGCTTCATGCTCCCGCTTGCGCCGAATGTGACCGTGTTCCGCTACAGCGACGTGCCGGGCATGATCGGCCGGGTCGGGACGGTCTTCGGCCAGCACGGGATCAACATCGACTCCTCCGTCGTCGGACGCAAGGCCGGCACGAATGACCGTGCGGTGATGGTCGTGACGACCGATGCGCCGGTGCCGCCCGCGGTCGTAGCCGAGATCGTCGCGCTCGACGGCTTCGAGGATGGGCGCAGCGTCACGCTCGGATGAGCGAAAAGGGGCTGCCCGGCCTCAATCGGGTGGAGGGGGTCGCGGAGGAGCTTGCACGCCGCGACCCCTACTGGCCGGCACAGCTGACGGTCCTCGCCGCGATCCTGCTTTCGCTCGACCTGCCGACCAAGCTGACGCTGCACCCCTACTGGCTGTTGCCCGCGCTCGAGGGCGTGCTGTTCGTCGCGCTCGTCGCGACGACTCCCTGGGATCGACAGCGGGTGCACCCGGCGCGGCGTGCGCTCGCACTTGCGCTGATCTCGATCGTCAGCGCCGCCAACCTGCTCTCGCTGGTCCTGCTCGCGCACTATCTGATCCACGGCAGCGGGCAATCGGGCGGGCGGATGCTAATCCTCGCGGGCAGCGAGATCTGGATCACGAACGTCCTGATCTTCGCGATCTGGTACTGGGAGCTCGACCGTGGCGGGCCGCAGGGTCGCACGCGCAGCAACCCGCCGCCACCGGACTTCCTTTTCCCGCAGTACACCGAGGATTACCTCGGGCGCTGGAGCTGGCGCCCGCGCTACGTCGACTACCTCTACACGTCGTTCACCAACGCGACAGCGTTCAGCCCGACCGACACGATGCCGCTCAGCGCGTGGGCCAAGCTAGCGATGCTCGTTCAGTCGCTCGCCTCGCTTGCGACGCTGGGACTCGTCGTCGCGCGCGCGGTGAACATCCTCTGAGCGGCTGCTAGGCTGCCTCGCACATGACGTTCCGCACGTCCCTTGCCCTCCTTCTCCTGCTCCCCCTTCGGGGGGAATAGCGCGTGGCGGCCGCTGAGCCGCGAACCCACTGGAGAGGAAGGCACAGGACCAACGCGAAAGGCGAAGGAACATCATGGAACCTGAGACTGACCGAGTACTGATCTTCGACACGACGCTGCGAGACGGCGAGCAATCGCCCGGCATCTCGCTGAACGCGTCGGAGAAGCTCGAGATCGCCCAGCAGCTCGCGCGCCTCGGCGTCGACGTGATCGAGGCCGGTTTCCCGATCACCTCGCCAGGGGATTTCGAGGCCGTTCAGGGGATCGCGCGAACGGTTGAGGGCCCGGTGATCGCGGCGCTCGCGCGCACGCACGCGGCCGATGTGGAGGCCGCGTGGGGCGCGATTCAGGACGCCGAGCGGCCCCGCATCCACACGTTCATCTCGACGTCGGACATTCACATCGTCCACCAGCTGCAGACGACGCGGGAGGATGTGCTCGGCCAGGCACGCGCTGCCGTCGCGCTGGCGCGCAGCCACACCGAGGATGTCGAGTTCTCGCCAATGGACGCGACTCGCTCCGAGGTCGAGTTCACGGCGGAGGTCGTGGCGGTCGCGATCGCCGAGGGTGCGAGCACGATCAACATTCCCGACACCGTCGGCTACACGATGCCGCACGAGTTCGAAGCCTGGCTGCGGCGTCTGTACGAGCTCGTGCCCGCGCTCCGCGACGTGACGCTTTCGGTGCACTGCCACGATGACCTCGGCCTCGCGGTCGCGAACTCATTCGCCGGCATCCTCGCGGGCGCGCGCCAGGTCGAGTGCGCGATCAACGGGCTCGGCGAGCGCGCCGGTAACGCGTCGCTCGAGGAGATCGTGATGCTGCTCGCGACGCGCAGCGCCGACATCGGCCTGCGCACCGGCGTCCACACGCACGAGCTCGCGCGCACGAGCCGGCTCGTCTCGCGCCTAACGGGCTACGTGGTGCAGCCGAACAAGGCGATCGTCGGTCGCAACGCTTTCGCGCACGAATCCGGGATTCACCAGGACGGAGTGCTGAAGGAGCGGACGACCTACGAGATCATGGACGCACGCAGCGTCGGGCTCGAAGCCAATTCGATCGTGCTCGGCAAGCATTCGGGTCGCCACGCGCTGCGCCAAGCGCTCGAGGAGCTCGGCTTCGATGTCTCCGGGCAAGTCCTGAATACGGCCTTCAAACGCTTCAAGGAGATCGCCGACCGGAAGAAGGTCGTGACCGCGATGGACCTCGAGGCGCTCTTGACCGACGAGCTGCGCGAGGAGGAGGTCGCCGGGTACGTGCTCGAGTCATATGCGGTGCACGCATCGAGCGCAGAGCCTCCGCACGCGAGCGTCGCCGTGCGTCTCCCGGGCGGCGAGCTCGGTCGCGGCGAGTTCTCGGGCGACGGGCCGATCGACTCGGTGTTTCGCGCGATCAACGCGGCTACCGGCGTCGACGCCGCGTTGCGCGAGTTCCGCGTCGGCGCTGTGACCGAGGGACAGGACGCACTCGGCGAGGTCTCGGTCGTGATCGAGACCGCAGGCCACTCGGCGGCTGGCCAGGGCGTCGCGCCCGACATCATCGAGGCAGCGGCTCGGGCGTACGTGCGTGCGCTGTCGATCGCGCGGCGGCGTGCGGAGCGCCCGCACGACAGCCTCACGAGGATCGCCGGCGAGCTGGCGTCGACGCCGTAGCGCACGGCTGAATGCGCTAGCCCCGCTTTGTTCTCGCCCTCGGCGGCGCCTGCTCTAGGGTGCTGCCGTGGGCGAGCAGCGCTTCGGCATCCGCGAGATCCAGATTCGCGGGTTCCGCTCGGCCCGCTCGGTCGACTTCCAGCCCGGCCCGGTCTGCGCGCTCGTCGGCGGCCCGAGCGTCGGCAAGTCGAATGTGCTCGAGGCGATCTGGACGCTGCTCCAGCAGGGTCAGCCGACGCCGGCCGACACGGACCGAAGCTCGCCCGGGGCCGACGGGATCGAGCTGCGCGCACGGCTGTCCGGCGGCGAGGAGCTTGCGCTCGAGGCGGGCGCGTCAGATCCGCTGCGTGCGAGTGGCGCGGAGGTGCCGGTGCTCTTCCTGCCCGCGGCGCTGCGTGCCCGCCGGCTGCTGGCGAGTCCGGTTGCCAGCGCCGTCGCGCGCGCGGCGGGCGAATACTTCCAGCGCGAGGACCCGGAGAGCGCTGGAGCAAGCGCCGCAGCGCTCGTTGCTGGCCTGGAAGCGCTTTGTAGCGCGGGTACCGAGGCGCTCGTGCTGCTGATCGAGGAGCCCGAGCTGTTCCTCAGGCCGCAGACGCAGCGCTATCTCTACAGGCTCCTGCGCAAGCTCGCCCTCGCCGGTAACCAGGTGATCCATTCGACGCACGAACCCGCTTTTCTGAACGTCGCTCGCCTCGAGGAGCTCGCGCTCGTCGAGAACCGGTCGCACCTCGGTACGACCGTCACGCAGCCGCGCGGTCTCGACGCGGACGCGGCGTTCCGCGCGATCAGCGAGCTGGATGCGGAGCGCGGGGAGCTCTTCTTCGCCAGCGCAGTGGTGCTGGTCGAGGGGCGCACCGAGAAGCTCACGCTTCCGTTCATCTTCAGTGCCCTCGGGTACGACATCGACCGGGAGGCGATCACGATCGTCGACTGTGGTGGCAAGCCGAATATCCCGCTGTTCATCCGGATCTGCCACAGCGTCGGCGTCCCCTGCGTGGCGATCCATGACCGCGATGCGTCTACAGGGCGGGCGCCCAGTCATGCCGAGCAGCTGCTGAACGCGGAGATCGTGAGGCTGGCCGGGGCGAACGCCACGATCGAGCTGGCACGCGACTTCGAGGCGGTCGCGGGACTCCGTGGCCACCGCCACAAGCCGACCCGCGCCTTTGAGCACTTCGCGCACGTCGACGGCGAGGGCGTGCCGGGGCCGCTGCGCGAGGCCGTCGTGAAGGCGATGGCGCTCGCGCGAGGAGAACGATGACTTTGCCCGGTCTCACTCGTCTGTTAGATAGTCCCTTGGCGATGCCGAAGAGGAGGTCACTGTGGCTGATCATCGGGTAGGAACGCGCGAAGAATGGCTCGCGGCGCGCGCGGAGCTCGCGCAGCTCGAGTCAGAGCAGGCCGAGCTCGAGCAGCGCGCGATTGCGGCACGACGGGCGCTGCCGTGGGTGGCAGTCGAGAAGGAGTACGTCTTTGACGCCGAATCGGGCAAGAAGACACTCGGCGGGCTGTTCGACGGCCGCTCGCAGCTGCTCGCCTACAACGTCATGTATGGCCCCGATTACAGGCTCGGCGCCTGTCCGGGCTGCACGAACCTTGCCGACGAGCTCGACGGCGCGGCACTCCATCTGAGCCATCGCGACGTAACGCTGCTATGCATCTCACGCGCGCCGATCGACCGCCTGGTCGCCTACAGAAAGCGGATGGGCTGGCAGTTCCCTTACGTCTCGAGCTACGCGAGCGATTTCGCTTGGGACTTCGGCCTTGCCATCACGCCCGAGCAGGCGGCAGGGGCAGCGGCGATCAAGGCGATGGTCGACGACCCGCCCGACTGGCTGCTCGCGTGGGCTGAGCAGATCGGCGCGAAGCTCGAGGACGGGATGCGCGAGGTCCCCGCGTGGATCGCATTCGCGCGCGAGAACGGAACCGTCTACCACACCTACACGGTGACGGCGCCCGACCCGTTCGTTGCGCCGTATCACTCGTTCCTGTTGAAGCGGACTGCCAAGGACGAGCCCGCGGCGATTCGCGCCTGGCGCAAGGACGAGTACCCACCGCAAGTCGCCGGCTGACGAACGGGCGCCCGCCGTCAGGGCTTGGAGCGCCAGCGCAGCACGCCCAGACCGCCGGCGAGCAGTACTGCGCCGATCACCACAGCAGCGATCCCGCGCTTCGAGCGGTGTCCGGTGTAGCCGTGCAGCTGGCCGAGGATCGACGGAAGCGACTTCGCCTCGACCGTGAAGTAGAGGATGCCGGCGATCAGAGCGAGTATTCCGAGGATCAGGAGGATCCCGGCCACGGCGAGGCGTTGGGTTCGCGGCACGGCGCGAGCCTAGTGGAGCCATTGCGCGACGGCAAGACCGCACGCCGCGTATGCGATAACATACGCGCGTATGGCAACTCGATCGGTGCCTGGCGACGCCTATGACCCAACCGCCGTTGGCCCGCGCGTTCGCGCGCTACGCGAGGCGATGGGGCTCTCGCTACGCGAACTCGCACTGCGCTGCGGCGTGAGCGCGCCGATGCTCTCACAGGTCGAGCGCGGCGAGACGAGCCCGACGCTCCACGTTGCCGCCCGGATCGCCCAGGGACTCGAGCTGAGTCTCTCGCAGCTGCTGCGCCTCGACGAGACGAGCTCCGTGACGATTGTTCAGGCGAGTCAGCGCCGCCGCGGCGGTGGCGAGGGGCACGGGTTTGAGATCCTGACCCCGCCGCTCCCGGGGCAGCGGGCTGAGCTTTCGGTGCATACCCTCGCGCCTGGTGCCGCGACGGGCGGGCGCAGCGATCCACCGCTGCACGAGCCGGGCAGCCGCGAGACCGCCGTCGTGCAGCGCGGAAGCGTCGTGCTGGTCTGTGATGGGCTACGCCACGAGCTTCGCACGGGCGACTGCGTGACCTTTGACGCCGACCTGCCCCACCACTTCGAGAACCCCGGCACCGAGCCAGCTGAGCTGATCGCGGTGCTCAGTGCGGGCCTGCGCCGCAGCTAGACCAGGAGACGCGATGCCGAAGACGATGCTCGACAAGATCTGGGAGAGCCACGAGGTCGCCGAAGGGTTGATCTACATCGACCTGCACCTTGTTCACGAGGTCACGAGCCCGCAAGCGTTTGAGAGCCTCCGGCTCGCGGGTCGGAAGCTGCGCCGCCCTGACCGGACGCTCGCGACCGCCGACCACAACGTCCCCACGGACGGGACGGCACGGGCGGCCGCGATCCGCGACGAGCTCTCGCGCGTCCAGGTGCAGACGCTCGAGCGCAACTGCGCCGAGTTCGGCGTGCCCGTGTACTCGGTGGGCTCAGAGCGCCAGGGCATCGTGCATGTGATCGGACCCGAGCTCGGCGTTACGCAGCCGGGTATGACGATCGTCTGCGGCGACTCGCACACCGCAACGCACGGCGCCTTCGGCGCACTCGCATTCGGGATCGGCACGAGCGAGGTCGAGCACGTGCTGGCGACGCAGTGTCTCGTGCAGCAGCGTCCCCACTCGATGTTGATCCGCTACGAAGGCCAGCCGGGCTTTGGCGTCAGCGCCAAGGACCTGATCCTCGCGACGATCGGGCGGATCGGGGTGGATGGGGCTGTCGGTCACGCCGTCGAATACGCCGGTCCAGCGATCGAGGCGCTCGGGATGGAGGGTCGGATGACGATCTGCAACATGACGATCGAGGGTGGCGGGCGCGCGGGGATGGTCGCGCCCGACGAAACGACGTTCGAGTGGTTCGAGCGCGCCGAGCGCCCTGGAGCACCGGCCGAGCTCGACGCGGCGGTTGCCGGCTGGCGTGAGCTCCGCAGCGACGCCGGCGCGGCATTCGACCGCGAGATGGTCGTCGACGCCGGCGCCGTCTCGCCGCAGGTCACCTGGGGGACGAACCCGGGCATGGTGGTGGGCGTCGCCGAGGCGGTGCCCGATCCGGCGCGCTTCGAGACGCCTGCTGAACGCGACGCCGCGCAACGCGCGCTCAACTACATGGGCCTCGAAGCCGGTATGCCGATCCAGGAGGTCAGGCTGGACCGCGTGTTCATCGGCTCGTGCACGAACTCGCGGATCGGTGACCTGCGCGCTGCTGCCGCCGTCGTGAAGGGGCGCAAGGTCGCGACGAGCGTGCACGCGATGGTCGTGCCCGGCTCGCAGCAGGTTGGCGCGCAGGCGGAGGCCGAGGGCCTTGATCAGGTCTTCCGCGAAGCTGGGTTCGACTGGCGTTCAGCCGGCTGCTCGATGTGCCTCGGGATGAACCCGGACATCCTCGCGCCGGGTGAGCGTTGCGCGTCGACCTCGAACCGCAACTTCGAGGGCCGTCAGGGACGGGGTGGGCGAACGCACCTCGTATCCCCGGAGATGGCCGCCGCAGCGGCGCTCGCCGGGCATTTCGTCGACATCCGCGACTGGAGCTAGCCGAACATGGAGCCGATCAAGACGATCAGCGGCGCGGTGTCGGACCTCGACCGCTCAGACGTCGACACCGACCAGATCATCCCCAAGCAGTTTCTCAAGCGGATCGAGCGCTCGGGGTTCGGCGAGTTCCTCTTCTATGACTGGGCGAAAGAGCCGGGCTGGAGCCTGCCGGTCAACCCGATTCTCACCGCCGGGCGCAATTTCGGCTGCGGCTCCTCGCGCGAGCACGCCGCCTGGGCGCTCGAGGATTACGGCTTCAAGGCGATCGTGGCGCCGAGCTTCGGGGACATCTTCTATTCGAACTCGACGAAGATCGGGCTGCTGCCTGTTGTGCTGGAGGAGCCGGACGTGCGGGCTCTCGCGCAGGCCGGTGCCGGGGAGATCGATCTCGAGGCGCAGCAGGTCCGCTTCGGCGGGCGCTCCGTGCCCTTCTCGATCGATGCCGAGATCCGCCGGCGCCTGCTGGGGGGCCTCGATGACATCGCGCTGACACTCAAGGACGAGGATGCGATCGCAGCTTACGAACGCGAGCGTGAGCGCCCTGGACCGCTGACCAACGCGCTGTAAGAGCGGTAGCGGCTGGCTGCTCGCGAGCGCTCGTCGATCGCGCGCAACCTGGCTGTAACAAAAGGCACGCGACTTGCCGATATCCGCGGTGTTGGAACGGGCAGACCAAACTGCACCGATAGGAGTCGCGCTATGTACAGGAAGACACTCTCTGCTGCGGCGGCAACGCTCGCGGCGACCGTCGGATTCGCCGCTACGGCAGGCGCGGCACTTCCGGGGAGCCTCACGTTCGACCAGACCTACCCAGTGGCCTCGCCGCTGTGCGCGAAGGCGAACGCAGGAGCGCTGCCGAAGCGTCTCGAGGCGAATCAGGCGAAGGTGATCGCGGCCTGCACCACGCTGCAGGACCCGTTCGGCGGGTTGCAGGCCACCGTCACGCAGGCCGAGCAGACCTTCCAGAACACTCTCGCCGTCGAGAAGGCGAAGGTTCAGGCGGTCTGTCCGCCGGCATCTGCCGCCGGACGCCCGGCGTGCCACGCCGCTCGCGTCCAGGCGCGACTCGCTGACGACACAGCACGCCTGACGCAGCGCGAAGCGATCCAGACCTACCGGGACGCAGTGCGCACCAATCGCCTGACGTTCTGGAACACGATCGCGTCGCTGCGCAGCTCGAGCTGAGCGAGACCAGCGGCCGGTAAAGGTCGCGGGCGCTGTCCGAGCGAGCCGTTCGTCGAGGAGCGGCTCGCGGGCTATCTCCGGCGCCCGCGGCCTTCGCATGCGTGCAGCCGGGCGGATCCGCACCGAGGACAGCTGCTGGTACGGTGCGCCCTCTGTGACCGGCATCCTCACACTTCCGGGCGATGGCATCGGTCCCGAGATCATGGGCCCGGCACTCCAGGTGCTTGGTGCGCTGACAAGCTTCGATGCCGAAGAGCATCTTTTCGGCGGCGCGTCGATCGATGCGAATGGGGTTGCACTGACCGACGAAGTCCTCGCCGCTGCCCGGGATGCCGATGCCGTGCTCCTGGCGGCGGTTGGGGGCCCGAAGTGGGATACGACCGATCCGGCGAAGCCGCGCCCCGAGCAGGGTCTGCTCGGGCTGCGAAAGGGGCTCGGCCTGTTCGCCAACCTGCGCCCCGTGCGCGCGCAGCCGGCGCTCTACGGGGCGAGCCCGCTGCGCGAGGAACGCATCGCGGGCACCGATCTGCTCGTCGTACGCGAGCTCACGGGCGGGATCTACTTTGGCGCGAAGACGCGCACGCGCGACAGCGCGAGTGACTCCTGCGTCTACACGCGCGAGGAGGTTGAACGGATCGCCCGCGTGGCTTTTCGGGCTGCGCGCAGGCGGGTCACGAGCGTCGACAAAGCGAACGTGCTCGAGACATCGCGCTTGTGGCGCGAGGTCGTCGTCGACGTTCACCAGAGCGAGTTCGCCGACGTGGAGCTGGAGCACGTGCTCGTCGATAACGCCGCCATGCAGCTCGTTGCTGACCCGTCCCGGTTCGATGTGATCCTCACCGAGAACATGTTCGGCGACATCCTCAGCGACGAGGCGGCCATGATCACCGGCTCGATCGGGATGCTGCCGAGCGCCTCGCTTGGCAGCGGTGGCCCGGGGCTGTTCGAGCCGATCCACGGCTCGGCACCCGACATCGCCGGCACCGGGACCGCCAATCCGCTCGCGATGATCCTTTCGGTGGCGCTCATGCTGCGCCACGGCCTGCACTTGGAAGCGGAGGCGGCGGCGATAGAATCCGCGGTCGACCGGGCGCTCGCCGAAGGCTTGCGCACCCGTGACCTGGGCGGGACGGCCACAACCGCACAGGCCACGCAGGCGGTGCTCGCACACCTATAGGAGAGGGACGCTGGCTTCTTTGCAACCAACTGAGCTGATCTGGCAGAACGGGGAGTTCCTCCCGTGGGAGGACGCGAGAGTGCACGTGCTCACGCACGGTCTCCACTACGGAACCGGGGTTTTCGAGGGGATCCGCTGCTACGACACCGAGCATGGGCCGGCGGTCTTCCGCCTCGCAGACCATCTCGACCGCCTTGAGCGTTCGGCGAAGCTCTACTACATGGACCTGCCCTACTCGAGCGAGCAGCTGCGCGCCGCGACGCACGAGCTGATCGCGCGCAACGCGCTGCGCTCCTGCTACATCCGGCCGATCGCGTTCCGCGGCTACGGGCAGATGGGCCTGAACCCGCTCGAAGCGCCGATCGATGTCGTCATCGCGGTGTGGGAATGGGGCGCTTACCTCGGCGAGCAGAGCAAGCACGAAGGCGTGCGAGCGAAAGTCTCCTCGTGGGAGCGCATCTCGCCGCGCTCTTTGATCCCACATGCGAAGGCCACTGGTCAATACCTCAACAGCGTCCTCGCGAAGATCGAGTCGCTGAAGGCCGGATACGACGAGGCGATCCTGCTCGACGAGCATGGCCACGTCTGCGAGGGCTCCGGCGAGAACGTATACGTCGTCCGCGACGGGGCGATCGTCACGCCGCCACAGACCGCGTCGATTCTCGATGGGATCTCCCGGCGTTCGGTGCTTCAGATTGCGCGCGACCTCGGTTACACGACGATCGAACGTGACCTCGCGCGTGCCGAGCTCTATCACGCGGACGAGGTCTTCCTCACTGGCACGGCCGCGGAGCTTGTGCCGGTGCGCGAGATCGACGATCAGGAGGTCGGCGACGGGCGCCCAGGCGAGATCACGCAGGTCTTGCAGCGCGCGTTCGACGAGGCCCTGCACGGGCGCAGCGAGCGCTACATGGAGTGGCTGGACATCGTCGAGGTCGGGGAGCGGGCGGGCGCCTGATGCTCTCTCTGGTTCTGCAGCTGACGGGCTCGCGAATTACGCGGGCGGCCGCATAAGCGCAACTGCGCTTGCGGTCGCTGCTGCGTCTTTCGCTTTCCCTGACACTGAAAGGAGCCATTCCGTGACCACCGAGACGATCCAGCTATATGACGCGACCCTGCGCGACGGCATGCAGGGCGAGGGCATGTCGCTATCAGCCGAAGAGAAGCTGCGCGTCGCGCATGCGCTCGACCAGCTCGGCGTGCCACTGATCGAGGCCGGATTCCCCGAGTCGAACCCGAAGGAGCGCGAGCTATTTGAGCTGCTCGCCGCAGAGCGCTTCGAGCATGCGGAGATCGCGGCGTTCGGGATGACCCGCCGCCGCGGCGTAGCGGCGGCCGATGACCTCGCGCTGGTGCTCCTCTCCGAGTCGATCGCGCCGGTCTGCACGATCGTCGGCAAGACGTGGCGGCTTCACCTCGAAAAGCTCGTCAAGGTCGAGCCGGCCGAGAACCTGTGCATGATCTCGGAGTCGGTCGGCTTCTTACGTGCCGCCGGCAAGCGCGTGATCTACGACGCGGAGCACTTCTTCGACGGTTTCCGTGCGGATAGCGCCTATGCGCTCGCCTGCCTCGAAGCGGCAGCGCAGGCAGGCGCCGAGACAGTCGTGCTCTGCGACACCAACGGCTCATCGCTGCCGTCGCAGATCTCGACGGCGACGAGCGCGGTGGTCGCCGCGCTCGGCGGCGTGCGCATCGGCATCCACTGCCACAACGACGCGGAGTGCGGCGTCGCGAACACGCTCGCCGCGGTCGAGGTCGGTGCGCGCCAGGTCCAGGGCACGATCAACGGGATCGGCGAGCGCACCGGCAACGCGAACCTGATTTCGATCATCGCGAATCTCCAGCTCAAGATGGGCTTCGACTGCCTCTCCGAAGAGCGGCTCGCCCGTCTCACCGAGACCGCTCACTTCGTCGACGAGCTGCTGAACGTACCCTCAAACCAGCACCAGCCCTACGTTGGGCGTCACGCCTTCGCCCATAAGGGTGGGATGCACGTTGCCGGCGTCAGCGCGCAAACGCAGCTCTACGAGCACATCGAGCCTGCCGTCGTCGGCAACGAGCGAGAACTCGTCGTCAGCGAGCTCGCGGGCCGCGCGAGCATGCAGGAAAAGGCCGCCGAGCTCGGGCTTGACCTCGACGGCACGACAGTGAAGCGCGTACTCGAGCGCGTCAAGCGGCTCGAGCACGAGGGCTACCAGTTCGAGGCTGCCGACGGCTCGCTCGAGCTCCTGTTGCGTCGCGAGAGCGGCGACTACGAGCCGCTGTTCGAGCTCGACAGCTGGCGCGTCGTCGTCGAATCGGATGCGGAGGGCGAAGCGACGACGCAGGCGACGATCAAGGTTCGCGTCGGCGGTCGCTCCTACGAGCGCACCGCATCGGGCAACGGTCCCGTGAATGCGCTTGACGCGGCGCTGCGCTCGGCGATGGTCGAGGTCCACCCGCACCTGAGCGAGATCGATCTCGTCAACTACAAGGTCCGTATCCTCGACGCCGCGAAGGGCACGGGGGCCGTGACGCGCGTGCTGATCGACGCGTCGGACGGCAACCGCGTGTGGGGCGCAATCGGTGTCTCAGAGAACGTGATCGTCGCCTCGTGGCAGGCACTCGTCGACTCGCTGGAATGCGGGATGCTCCCCAGCCACGTCAAGTGAGCGCGCCGATCCCGCTCGCCAGGCCTTCGCTCGGCGAGGCGGAGGAGGAGGCCGTGGTTGCGGTGCTTCGCTCCGAGCAACTGTCGCTCGGACCACGCCTGTCGGAGTTCGAGCGCCTGTTCGCTGAGCACGTCAGGGTGCCGCACGCGAGCGCAGTCTCGAGCGGCACGGCCGGTCTGCACCTCGCGCTGCGCGCTATCGGGGTCAGCGACGGCTCCGAGGTCGTCACGAGCCCGTTCTCGTTCGTTGCCTCCGCAAACGTCGCTCTGTACGAGCGGGCGAGGCCGGTGTTCGCGGACATCGACCCGGTCACGCTCACGCTCGACCCAGCGGCTGCGGCGGCGGCCGTCAGCTCGCGTACGGCCGCGATCCTGCCGGTCCACATCTTCGGCTGGCCAGCCGAGATGGAGCCACTCGAGCGCCTGGGCCTGCCGATTGTCGAGGACGCGTGTGAGGCCCTGGGTGGGCGCTACCACGACGGGCGAATCGTTGGCTCGCGCGGTCACCCGGCCGTGTTTGCGTTCTACCCGAACAAGCAGATCACGACCGGCGAGGGCGGCATGATCGCGCTCGCGAATGCGCAGCTCAAGGAGCGCATCGACAGCGAGCGAAACCAGGGCCGGGCACCGAACATGGACTGGCTCGACCACGACCGCCTCGGCTTCAACTACCGCCTCTCCGACATCGCCTGCGCGATCGGCATCGCCCAGCTCGGGCGCCTTGACGAGCTCCTGGCCGCGCGGCGTGCGGTCGCCGATTGCTACCGCGAGGTGCTCGCCGAAATCGAGGGTCTCCAACTGCCGTGCCCGGACACCGGCAAGGTCGTCCGTGGCTGGTTCGTCTTCTGCGTGCTGCTGCCACGCGGGATCGACCGCGACGCGACGATCCGGCGCCTGCGCGAGCACGGTGTTGCAAGCAAGCCCTACCTGCCGGCGATCCATCTGATGAGCTTCTACCGCGAGCGCTTCGGCCACCACCCGGGCGAGTTCCCGGTCTGCGAGGACGTCGCATCGCGCTCGCTCGCGCTGCCATTCTTCCCGGGGCTGAGCGAGGGCCAGGTCGAGCAGGTGGCGGCGGCTCTGCGTACCGTCCTCGGCCAGAGCTGACATGTCACGCTTCTCCGAGCCACAGGACCCCGACTTTCAGCGGATCAACTCCTCGCTGGCCTTCGACAAGCGCCTGTGGCCGTACGACCTCGCCCAGTCGCGGGCGCACGCGATGATGCTCGCAAGCCGCGCGATCATCAGCGACGCCGACCTGGGGGAGCTCCTGCGCGGCCTCGGCATCGTCGAGGAGGAGCTGCGTGACGGGCGCTTCCAGTTTGCGACCGACGATGAGGACATCCACAGCGCGATCGAGCGCCGGCTGACCGAGCTCGTCGGCCCGGTCGGCGGCAAGCTGCACACTGCGCGATCGCGCAACGACCAAGTTGCAACGGATGTGGTGCTCTTCGTGCGCGATGCGGCGGCGGTCGCGATCGTCGCGCTTGACGCGCTCATCGGCGTGCTGATCGAACGGGCGGAAGCGCACCTCGACTGGCCGCTACCGGGGTATACGCACCTCCAGCGCGCGCAGCCCGTCTATCTCGGCCATCACCTGCTCGCTTACGTGTGGATGTTCCTGCGCGATCGCGCCCGCTTCCGGGCCGTGACCGAGGCTTGCTCGGTGATGCCGCTCGGGGCAGGCGCGCTCGCCGGCGTCAATTTCGATATCGACCGCGAGCTCGTGGCACGCGAGCTCGGGTTCGCGGCGCCGGCGCCGAACTCGATCGACGCCGTCTCCAATCGCGACTTCGCGCTCGACTATCTCGCCGCCGCCGCGACGACCGCAATGCACCTCTCGCGCCTCGGCGCGGAGTTGGTGCTCTGGTCGAGCAGCGAGTTCGCTTTCGTCGAGCTCGCGGACGCTTGGACGTCGGGCTCGTCGATCATGCCGCAGAAGAAGAACCCCGATGCCGCGGAGCTCCTGCGCGCGAAGGCACCACGGATCGGCGCCCATCATGCCGCCCTGCTGGGCGTCCTGCACGGGCTGCCGCTCACTTACAACAAGGACCTGCAGGAGGACAAGGAGCACCTGTTCGATGTCGCGGACACGCTGCGGACCTGCCTTGCCGCCGCTCGCGGCATGCTCTCGAGCGCCCGCTTCAAGCGGGAACGTATGCGCGAGGCAGCATCAGACGAGATGATCGCGGCCGTCGACGCCGCGGACCTCCTCGTGCGTGCCGGCGTCCCATTTCGCGAGGCTCACGGGATCGTCGGCGGCCTCGTGCGACTCGCGCTCGACAGCGGCCGCACCCTGTCCGAGCTGACCGACGAGGAGATACTGGCCGCGAGCGCCGCACTCGAGCCGGCAGCGTTCCGGGCGCTGCTCGCCGAGGAATCCTCGCTCGAGTCGAAGCTGTCCGCTGGCGGAACCGCGCGCGAGCGCCTCGCCGAGCAGCTTGCCGCTGCGCGCGCCGCGATCTCGGGGACGTGAACCATGATTTCTACGCGCGCGACGTCCGCGCCGTAGCGCGCGAGCTGATCGGAGCTGTCGTCCGCCACGGCGAGTGCGCCGGCATGATCGTCGAGACCGAGGCCTACCACGAGTCCGAGCCGGCTTGCCACGCGTTCGTCGGCTTGACCGCGCGCACGCGCACGCTATTCGGCCCGCCCGGATACGCCTACGTCTATCGCTCGTACGGCATTCACGCCCTGCTGAACGCCGTCAGCGAGCCGGCGGGTGTCGGCGCCGCCGTCCTGATCCGCGCGCTCGAGCCGCTCGACGGCATCGAGCTGATGCGATCACGCCGCGGCGTCGATCAGCTCGGGGAGCTCTGCTCGGGTCCCGGCAAGCTCACTCAGGCGCTCGGAATCGAGCTCGAGCACAACGGCTGCGACCTGCTCGCCGGACCGGTCACGATCGAGCCGCCGAGCAGCTGGGTGCCGGCGCCGGTCGTGGCCTCGGAGCGGATCGGGATCACGAGGGCGGTCGAGTTGAAGTGGCGCTTCACGCTGGCGGGTAGCCGCTACGTCTCGCGTCCGCGGCCGCGCTAAGGCGCAGCCGCACCGCCGCCAGGGCCGGCGGTGGCCGGTGCCGAGGGTCCGCCAGTGGTGCCGGTGGGCGGCGTCTGCGTTGCGCCGCCAGTCGTCGTCGTGCCGGTCGACTGCGCACCGGCGCCCGGCGTCGTCGTGGTCGTGGGGGTCGACGACGCGGACGAGCCGTAGTTCGGGAGCTGGTAGGCGATCGGTGCGCTGGTCTCGGTCCGGAGGATCAGCGCCCCCTCTGGCCGGTGATGGAGGCGGTCCTGGTACTCGGTGTTGGTGATCCCGATCGCGTTCACCATGAAAGTCTTGAAGATCACCGCCGGGTAGGTGCCGCCGTAGACCGGCTTGCCCCCGTACTGGGTTGACATCGACTTCGCCTCGTTGTTGAAGCCGACCCAGACACAGACGGTCATGCCGTCGGGCAGGCCCGCCATCGGCTGCGTGAAGGCACACCACCACGCGTCGTGGTAGCTGGAGGTGGTCCCGGTCTTGCCGTAGACGACGAAGTTCGGGATGTTCGCCACGGTCCCCGTTCCCTCCGTCACGACGGAGCGCATCATCTGTTTCATCTCGAGGTCCATGTACGGGGTGAAGCCAGGCACGTCGTCGTACTCGGTCTGGTTGACCTTGAAGATGCGGCCCTTGCCCTTCGTCACGACCGTGATTCCGACGGGCCCCGGGCAGGTGCCGTTCTTCCAGTGCGATTCAAGCGAGTACGCGTAGGCGCCCCGGCTGCCCTTCGGCCCGGGCGCGATGCTGCCCGCGCAGCTCGTCGACGCGAGGCTGCCGGTGACGAGATCGCCGCGCGCGATCGTCGAGTAGGCGTGGGCCATGTCGAGCGTCGTGACGCCCGTGTACAGACCGCCGATCGTCATCGCCGGGTTGCGCGAGACGTCGGTCGTGATGCCGAAGTCGTGCGCGTAGTGGGCAATGTTGTTCAGGCCGACATACTGGAGGCCAAGCCGCGCGAAAACCGTGTTGTCGGAGTACGTGAGCGCCGCGAAAAGCGTCCGATGGCCGACGTAGCCTCCTTCGTCGTTCTTGATCGTGAAGTCGGGCCCGGGGCCGCCCTTCCACGTCCACTGTGCGGACGGGAAGATCATGTTCGGCGAGATCCCGAGCTCGAGCGCCTTGGCCAGCTCGAACGGCTTCCAGGCGGATCCCGGCTGGCGCTCGGCCTGGGTCGCCAGGTTGAACTGTCGCGTGTTGTAGTTGTAGCCGCCGACCATCGCCATCACGCCGCCAGTTGAGTTGTTGATCGCGACGAGCGATGCCTCGGGCAGGCCCTGATGCTGCGGCAGAATGTCGTTGACTACGCGCTGCGCCTCGTTCTGCAGCGGCTCGTCCAAGCTCGTGTGGATGCGATAGCCGGACGTATATGGGTTTGGCAGCCGCTTCGCGTTCGCGAGGACCTGCTGCTCGACCCAGCTCGTGAAGTAGCCGTAGCCCGGGTCCTTGGACTGCTGGCTGGGGGGGAGCACGTACTGCTGAGAAGGCAAGGACGTCGCGAGCGCCTGCTGATATTCGGTAGCGCTGATGTAGTGCTGGTTGTACATGTCGAGCAGATCGACGTTCCGGCGCCCGTGGAAGTACGCCTGCATTTGGGCAGTCCA